>ENA-OPBL01001954-OPBL01001954.1-human-gut-metagenome-genome-assembly--contig:-NODE-1954-length-16502-cov-3.701769_pt1 | contig 16502 bp, 13 predicted proteins | sample MGYA00241073_ERZ501461 | MGnify/ENA primary metagenome ERZ501461 (study PRJEB25962, sample SAMEA2042630) | human gut metagenome | biome: human gut; feature: human-associated habitat; material: faeces... | reverse complement strand
CTGTGGCACCCAACTCGCCCTCTAACTGACCTGAAACGGTCAATGATCCCCAACGGGTGCCTCCTGCCACGCGGATTTTTTATGCGCGCAGCAAGACCGGGGGGTCGCCAACACACCAAGCCGCCGTCAGACTCGCTACGCGAGCCAGCTCCCACCAGCGGGAGCAAGACGACGCACCTCCCAATGACAACACAAGACCGAGGCCGGTCGCCGTGGCATCCGCTTCGTTCCTCTCCCCACGCATGCCCCCGCCCGTGAATATCGTGTGGGAATCGTCGAATTTCGGCAGGGCGAAACCATTACAAGCCACTTGAACGTTCACAATGGGAGGTATGCCGCTAGCCGCCATCATCACCATAGCCGTCATCGCCGGCGTCATCGTCCTCATCGTCGCCGTGACGTTCGCCCTTCGCGCCCGCCGCCACAAGCGCCTGTCGCAGCAGCTCGTCAAACGCAACGACGATCAGGTGCATTACGTCTTCGTCGTGAACCCGTCCAAGCCGCAGGCCGCCCAGCGGCGCGCGCACATCGAACAGTTCTGCCGTGACAAGGGACTGACCGACGTGGAATTCATCGACACGCAGCTCGACAAGGACGGCCGCGCATGCGCCAAGGAGGCGCTCGCCAACGGCGCCGACGTAGTGGTCGCGGTCGGCGGCGACGGCACGGTGCGCACGGTGGCGAGCGCCGTCTCCGGCACCGGCCATGCGCTGGGCATCATCCCCATCGGCACCGGCAACCTGTTTGCCCGCAATATGGGCGTTCCCGTGGACGATATCGACGCCGCGCTGACCGTGGCCACCTCCCACGGCTCCCGCCTGGTGGACATGGGCCGTCTCACCCTGCTCGACCACCCGGAGGACGACCACGGCCACGCCTTCCTCATCATCGCCGGCATCGGCTTCGATGCGGCCATGATCGACGACACCAACCCCGAGCTCAAGGCGAACATCAGCTGGCTCGCCTACTTCGTGGGCGGCGTGAAGAACCTGTTCGCGCCGAAGTTCCGCGGCACGCTGACAGTCACCAGCGCCGACGGCTCGACTCACACCATCAAGAATCTCGATTTCCGCACGGTGATGGCCGGCAACTGCGGCCAGATTCCCATGTTCTCGCTGATGCCGGCGGCATCCTATGACGATGGTCTGCTGGACTTCGAAATCATCGACACCACCGGCGGCATCCTCGGCTGGGCCAACCTGTTCGGCGACGTGGTGCACCAGACGATCATCGGCAAGCCCGAACAGAACCCGCTGTCCACGAACTCGACCATCGAACAGGTTCAGGGCGTCAGTGCCGAAATCACATTGGAAAAGCCGGCCAAAGCGCAGGTGGACGGCGACATGCTACCGGAGACCAAACATATTCGTTTCTCAGTGGATCATCGCGCGCTGATCGTGCGCGTACCCGACGCCTCCGCGCTGGAAAAGACCGCACAGGCCGCTGCCTCAAACGCCACCTCGAATTTCGCCGAAATGACCGGTACACTCGAGCCGATTCGCTGATTCGCCAATCCGCTAATCCGTTACTACGATGCGTGGCCGGTGACTCGGGCGACGTGCATTGCCAGATAGGCGGTTTCGTCGTCGCTGATATCCGTGTCGAGGCGCAGTTCGAGCAGGGAGGCGATGGTTCGCGCGCATCGTAGCGCGGCGGGATAGGACTCACGAATCACCTTCATCACCGGTGCCGGCTCATCCGTCAGTTGCTGGTGCTGGTGGATGCGTACGAACAGGTAACGCAGATGGGTGATGAACCTGCCCACATTCACGGAACTGCGGTCCAACGTGATGCCGTAGCTGTGGTCGATAATGTCAAGCAGTTGCTGGATCACGCCCGTCATCGTATACGTATAGGACAGGTCGCCGGTGGCGAAGCCGGCGTTGACCAGATGCATGGCAAGCGCGATGGCCTCGCCGTCCGGCAGCGTGACGTCGAGCCGCGCATTGAGCGATGCGAGCATCGCACGCCCCTGCGCGTATTCCTGCGGGTACAGGTTGCTCACCTCGCCGAGCAGCGGGTAGGTAATGTCGATGCCGCGCCGCACCCGCTCCACCGCATTCGCCACGTGATCCGACAAGGCCATGACCAGCGTGGTGCTGCCGGTCTCACGCTCCCCCAGTCCGGCTTCCTGCATGGATTCGACGACCACGCGGATGATTTCGGGCGGAATGTCCGCCAGCATCTGCGCCAGATGGTCCGGGTCACGCCCGTCCGACGGCACGAAGGTGCGCACGACTTTCGACTCGTCGACCGTCTGCCCCGGCTTGGCCTGGAACCCCAGTCCACGGCCGGTGAGAATCACCTCACCGCCGTCGCCGCCTTTGGCGAGCACGACGTTGTTGTTGAACACTCGCAGTATTTCCATGGCATCCTTTCGCAACGTCATTGTTCCACATCGATGATCGGGCTGCCGGCTGATACGGTTTTGCAGTCACCGCCGTTGTTGTCGCCGCTACCGTCGCCGATCAACGGCGTGACCACGGTCAGTTCAGCGGCGTTGACCACCGTCACCACCACCACAACGCTGTGCCCGGCCGCCGCGACTTTGCCGAAATCCACGGTGGCCAGTGGCTCTCCCGCCGCGATCCGCTCGCCTTTAGCCACGACCACAGCGAATCCCTCGCCATCCATATCGACGGTGTCAATGCCGATATGAACCAGCACCTCGATGCCGCCATCGGTTTTAATGCCGAAGGCATGGCCGGTTCGGGCCACGGTTTTCAGCATGCCACTGACCGGTGCGAGCACGGCTGTCTCACCGGTCGTCTCCGGCACGACGCCTACGCCCTCCCCCAGCGCGCGGGAGGCGAACACCGGATCGCCAGTCGCTTCCAGATTCACCAGCCGGCCGGCGACCGGCGACAAGATGGCGTTGGAGTCAAGAGCCCGATCAGGGGCAGCCCGCGATGGAGAATCTTCCGCAGACTCCACATCCGACACGGTCGTGTCAATCCCCCTCGCCATATCCTGCGGGCGTGCGTTCTCGTCTGCCGAGACCATCTGCGTCTTGGTGGCGCGCGACGGCGTGCGGTACCCGAACAACACCGTCAACACCATCGCCATTACAAACGCAACGGCGATGGACAGCGCGTACACCCACATCCGATCGAACACCGGAATCGTCAGCAACGAGGAGAAGGCGAATGCCGTAGTCGTAACGCCCCGGACCATCTGGCCGGATGGCAGCACGGACGGGAACAGCCAGCCGAACACCGCGCTGGTCACTCCGCCGGCCGCGCAGCCGGCGAGCAGCCAGCGGTAGACGCGGCGGTGATGCAGATGGATGCCGTACAGGCTCAGTTCCGAAACGCCACCCAGCAATCCCGCGAGCAACGCCCCCACCGCGGTCTGCCGCATGGCCGAATCCTTGCCGCGTACGGCCAGCACGAGCACGCCGGCGGTGGCACCGAAGCAGGCGAAGTTCCATACACCCATCGGACCTTGGACGAAGTCGTAGCCGAGCGTCTGAATGTTCATCAGTATCAGGGCGTTCAACGGCCAGTGCAGACCGAGCGGCACGAGAAACGGGTAGAGCATCGGGATGATGAGCGCGAACAGGAATGGCACGTGCGCGTTAAGCCATGCTGTGGCCGCTCCCAGCCCGCTGCCGAGCCATATTCCCAGAGGCCCGATAACCAGTATGGTGAGCGCAAAAACGACGACCAGTGAGAGGAATGGCACGAACACCAGCTGTACGCTGTCGGGAATGACGCGCTTCAGCCCGCGGTAGACCACGGCGAGCACGGCGGCCATGAGCAATGGTACGAAGATGTTGCCACTGTAGTCGTTGAGTTGAATCGGTATGCCGAACGCCGACACGGTGCAGGTTTCGGCGCCGAATACGGCGGTGGCCGAGCATTGAATCTCCCCGGAGAGAGCGCTGGATACGGACGTCCCGGACATTCCGGACATCACGCCAGTAAGCTGCGGGGTCATAAGCGCGGCCATAATCGCACCGCCGAGCCAAGGGTCGACGTCCAGTTTCTTGGCCGCATTGTAAGCGATCATAATCGGCAGAACGGTGAACACACCCTCCCAAATCGCCTTGAGTAGTATCCAACCGGTGGACGTCTCGCCATCAGGCACAATGCCGAGTGCAACGATCACGTTGACGATGGCGATGACCAGCGAGGCACCGAGTAGCACGCCCAGAATCGGGCGGAACGAGTCGGACAGGTAGTCGAAAAACGCGGCAGCCCGGGCACGGGCGGCACTGCCCCACTCGCGGATGGTACGAGGCATGAAGTGACGGGATGTATTGGATGGGCCGCAACTTTGTTCGGCGTCGGTGGCAGTATCGCGCGATGGTGCGGCATCGTCGGAAAGGTACGGCGCGGACTGCGCGGGTTGCGTGGGCTGTGTGGATTGCGCTGACTGCGCGGGCTGCGCTGGCTGAGTGGGCTGCATTGACTGAGTGGGTTGCGTTGACTGCGACGCTGACTGCATCACTGCCGATGGCAATTGCGCTGCCGGCATCAATCGCGCCGTCCGCAGCCGAACGATCTGCTCGTACACCGAGGCGACCGCTCCGCCGATGATGACCTGATAACGATTGCCGGCTCGCGGGAATGCACCGAGGACTCCGGGGATGGATTCAAGACCGTGCTGGTTGACATGGCCGGCATCGGCCAGTTCGAAGTGCAGTCGCGTGGCGCAATGGGTCAGGTTGGTGATGTTCGCGGAGCCGCCGACGGCATCAACGATGCACGCCGCAATCACTGCAGGCGTTGCGTTCGATGCGTTCGCCACGGTTCCTCCTTGCTGCCGTATGCCACTGTGTTCCATTATCGGCGCTGGGTGCCCCAAAAGCACGGCAATGCCGGCAAAGCATCGCGAAACGGCAACTATGCGCTACGGTGCTCCGCGATAGCGTTCCGCTATGGTGTTCCGCCGCACCCGTTCTCCGTATTTGCCGCAGCGCCCATTCCGACTTCATTCCACCATGCAGAATCCTGCAATCGTTGTCAAAAATCATCGTTTTTTGCCGCCTATTCGGAGTGTCGCGACCGAGAAAGTCGTATCCTATCTTTCACACACGTTGCGTAGCAGGGTTGTTACTCAAAATGAGGCAAGACCTGGAGTGACGTGGAATTTGCGTATCGTAATATGCGAATTCCACGTTGTTCCAGGTCTTTTTTTGTTTTCGGGCGACTTCAGGCAATCGAAGCCTGACCTTGCATGCGGCAGAGGGGCCACGCGGCAGGCGCGGCCCGTCAACGGCGAAAGGACAAGGCAATGACGACGACAACGGCATCACCCGTATCGAAGCAGACGGCATCCGCGGCACAGGAGACCGGCGCAACCGGTGCAGCGGCCACCGCAATCGAAACCATCGAAACCGGCGTGGCCGGGGTGGCGGACGCGGCCACAAACGCGGCAGCAAACGCAATCGAGGACCTCGAAGCCGCCGAATCACGCGGCTTCTCCACGCGCTTCCCGCTCAACAGCGCATTCATCTTCACCTTCGGCGCGCTCGGCGGCATGCTGTTCGGTTTCGACACCGGCATCATCTCCGGCGCCTCCCCGCTTATCGAATCGGACTTCGGCCTGAGCGTCTCTCAGACCGGCTTCATCACCTCCTCGGTGCTGATCGGCTCGTGCGCAGGCGCGCTGTCGATCGGCGCACTGTCTGACCGGTTCGGCCGCAAGAAGCTGCTCATCGTCTCCGCGCTGCTGTTCCTGCTCGGCTCAGGCCTGTGCGCCTCCTCCACCGGATTCGCGATGATGGTGTGCGCCCGCATCATCCTGGGTCTCGCCGTCGGCGCGGCCTCCGCCCTGACCCCGGCGTACTTGGCCGAACTGGCGCCGAAGGAGCGTCGCGGCTCACTGTCCACGCTGTTCCAGCTCATGGTCACCTTCGGCATTCTGCTGGCCTACGCCTCCAACCTCGGATTCCTGAACCACAACCTCTTCGGCATCCGCGACTGGCGCTGGATGCTCGGTTCGGCGCTGGTGCCGGCCGCCTTGTTGCTGCTCGGCGGCCTGTTGCTGCCCGAATCCCCGCGTTATCTGGTGAACAAGGGCGACACCCGCAACGCCTTCAAAGTGCTTACGCTGATTCGCAAGGACGTGGATCAGACCCAGGTGCAGATTGAGCTGGACGAGATCAAGGCCGTGGCCGCACAGGACACCAAGGGTGGCGTGCGCGAACTGTTCCGTATCGCTCGTCCGGCGCTGGTGGCCGCCATTGGCATCATGCTGTTCCAGCAGCTCGTGGGTATCAACTCGGTGATCTACTTCCTGCCGCAGGTGTTCATCAAAGGCTTCGGCTTCCCTGAAGGCGACGCAATCTGGGTGTCGGTGGGCATCGGCGTGGTGAACTTCGTGAGCACCATCGTGGCCACGCTTATCATGGATCGCTTCCCGCGCAAGGGCATGCTGATCTTCGGTTCCATCGTGATGACCGTTTCGCTCGCAGTGCTCGCCGTGATGAACTTCGTGGGCGACGTGGCCGTGCTGGCAGTGCCGACGATGATTCTCATCGCTTTCTATATCCTCGGCTTTGCGGTCTCGTGGGGCCCGATCGCCTGGGTGCTTATCGGCGAGATCTTCCCGCTGAGCGTGCGCGGCATCGGCTCATCCTTCGGCTCGGCGGCGAACTGGCTGGGCAACTTCATCGTCTCCCAGTTCTTCCTCGTGCTGCTCGATGCGTTCGGCAACAATGTGGGCGGCCCGTTCGCGATTTTCGGCGTGTTCTCGGCCCTGTCCATCCCGTTCGTGCTGCGCTTGGTGCCCGAGACCAAGGGCAAGTCGCTGGAGGAAATCGAGAAGGAAATGACCAAGCGCTAGACAACCGGCACACGATTCGCACAAAAGTTGACAACTCTTAACATAAGAGTACCCAAAGTGGCGAAAAACGTGGCAGAATAGGGAACATGGTAGCAAACAATGCGGGTCAGCCCGCCACCCCAGCAGATCTGATCAATGTCGATGAGGTTATCGGCAAGTACTATGACCTCGTCCCCGATCCCGAAGTCCCCGAGCAGCGTGTCATCTTCGGCACCTCCGGCCACCGCGGATCGTCCCTGAAGACCTCGTTCAACGAGGCCCACATCATCGCCATCTCCCAGGCCATCGCCGAATACCGCAAGAAGGCCGGCGTCACCGGCCCGCTGTACCTCGGCTCCGACACCCACGCGCTGTCCGGCCCGGCCAAGAAGACCGCCATCGAGGTGCTCGTCGCCAACGGCGTGCACGTACGCGTCGATTCCCGTGACGACTTCGTGCCCACCCCGGTGGTCTCCCAGGCCATCCTGACCCACAACCGTGCGGCCGACGGCACCCAGCGCTTCGAGGGCGAGGGCCTCGCCGACGGCATCGTCGTCACGCCGTCCCACAACCCGCCCACCGACGGTGGCTTCAAGTACGACCCCGTCACCGGCGGCCCGGCTCCGGCCGAGACCACCAATGCCATCGCCGCTCGCGCCAACGAGCTGCTCGGCGACTTCAAGTCCATCAAGCGTGTGCCCTACGAGGAGGCCATCAAGTCCGAGTACGTCGAGGGCTTCGACTTCCGCGAGCACTACGTCGCCGACCTGGGCAACGTCATCGACTTCGACGTGATCCGCAACTCCGGCGTGCGTCTGGGCATCGATCCGCTCGGCGGCGCTTCCGTGAACTACTGGCCGCTCATCAACGAGAAGTACGGCCTGAACATCGGCGTGGTGCGCCCCGAGGTCGACCCGACCTGGCGCTTCATGACCATCGACCACGACGGCAAGATCCGCATGGACCCGTCTTCCCCGTACGCCATGAAGGGCCTGGTCGACGAGCTCAACGCCGGCGCTTGGGACAAGTACGATCTGGTCGGCGGCACCGACCCGGACGCCGACCGTCACGGCATCGTCTGCCCGAACTGGGGCGTGATGAACCCGAACCACTACATCGCCGTGTGCGTGGAGTACCTGTTCGGCGGCAACCGTCCGGGCTGGCCTGAGGGCGCAGCCGTGGGCAAGACGCTGGTCTCCTCTTCCCTGATCGACCGCGTGGCCGCATCGATCAACGCGAAGGTCATCGAAGTGCCGGTGGGCTTCAAGTGGTTCGTGGACCCGCTGTTCAGCGGCGAAGTCGCCTTCGGCGGCGAGGAGAGCTCCGGCATGAGCTTCCTGCGCAAGGACGGCCGCGTGTGGACCACCGATAAGGATGGTCTGATCCCCGACCTGCTGGCCGCCGAGATCACCGCCAAGACCGGCAAGAACCCGGCCCAGCTTCACCAGGAGCAGGTCGAGCGCTTCGGCGAGTCTTGGTACAAGCGCGTCGACACCCCGACCACGCTGGAACAGAAGGCCAAGTTCGCCAAGCTCACCGGCGATGACGTGGCCGCCACGCAGCTGGCCGGCGAGGACATCACCGCCAAGCTGACCGAGGCGCCGGGCAACCACGCCAAGATCGGCGGCCTGAAGGTCACCACCAAGGACAACTGGTTCGCCGCCCGCCCCTCCGGCACCGAGAACATCTACAAGGTGTACGCCGAGTCCTTCGTCTCCCCCGAGGCTCTGGACAAGGTGCTCGACGAGGCCACCGTCGTGGTAGACAAGGCCCTGAGCGAGTGAAATCGCTGCGTTAGCCGCGTTCACAGCAACCAATAAGGCTCTGCATTGGATTCATGCAATCCACTGCAGAGCTTTTTTTAGCGCATATGCAGTTCGCGACCACTGAAACACGCAGGTCAACGGTTCTCCTCATGCACCGTGACCGCATTTTCTCAACATCACTGCAGGGCAGGACGGCCATATGGCCGCGAAACGTTCGCCTGCCTACATTATGACCGAGTTTCCCATCATCATTGTGGGGTCACAGCGGCCAGATGACCACCGAAGCGTTCGGTCGGCTTGCATCATGGTCGAGTTTTAACATCGTTGTGGGACGCCACGACGAATTTGCCCATTCCAGAGTTGCCATCCCACAAAAGCGTGGGACAACAGCTAAGTCAATCGTTTTACATTTTCCCCATCCCACACACTCAAACTGGAAACCCCGGAAAGACGCCATTCCTGCCACACCCGTCACAGCCATTACCCGAGGGGCCGTGGGACGCCACGCAAAAATCGGCAAAACACGCGTAGCGTCCCACACCCATTGGCGCAAATCCACGCTCAATGCACCGACAACACCCCCAATCGACCACTATGACACATTTCCCTCCACAATCGAACACTAGTCATTCACGAAATCCATCACTACGAGGCATCGCAATCGAACGGCATGCAATATCAAGCACACACCACAACAACAGGTCGTACAAATATTGCCTTTACATCAGTCCGTTTCGAACATCATGGTCACAGCAGGCTCTGCGCCAACTCTTCAAGAGACATGGCAACTACATGAAACTCGAATACGGCACCGCGCGAAGCAAGCGCCCTCGCCACGTTGAAAGCGAATTCAGCACGAGCGTCCTCGTTAGCGATACTTGCCGCCGTGGCGACGAAGACCAGCCATCTCCGCCCGACCAGCACACCCCTTTTCTCTTGGTCACGGCGCCATTGAGTCTTACTCGTACGATGATGATCGCCATCATATTCAACAGCGACCTTGAACTCCGGCCACGCTAAGTCCAACGTTATGGGAGCTCCAGATGCAAAAGCCGCGTCCGGCACCACATAGTTCGCAACCGGCTGTGGAATCCCATGCGCTACCAGAGAGAGTCGTTCTTCTGATTCTTTGGGCGAATCAGCACCAGGTGACATCAAGGGCAATGCTCGAACGCAGGACGGGCGTCCTCTAAATCGGGTAAACTGCTCCACGAACTCCACCAAATCCTGATAGATTGCAGCAGCATCACGATCCTTGGCCAATACTGGCTGTTTGCTCGTAGCAGCGATGACGGCATCCCCGAGCACAATCAGGGACTCAAAAGAAACATACGGGGCAAGTTGAGCCCATACGTGAAACAGGTCCAGCGCAAACACGTGTTGGTTCATTTCCACATTGGCGGCTTTAGCCGCATGTTTCCAAATATGCGTTTGCAGTGGTGCATGGCGTGTACGAAACCGCTTGCTCTTAACGCTGGATACAGTGTGCAGCTTGGCCGAGTCGAGGTCGCAATCGGCGGGAATCGGTACGGATTGCAGAGCGAGGGAAGTGGTCATGCCGAAAAGCAGCTTCTTGCCCGCCCGTTTCGCTTCCTCAGTGCAGCGTGCGACCATGTCGCGTTTGCGCTGGGCAAGGCTTTCGCTCATGGTCGGTGCCGCCGCAGAATCATGTGCACCACTGTTTGGCGATGGCGAGTCGCGAAAAGTCGGGTATTTCGAGTCAGCAGAAAATGCCCCCGCAAATTCGGGCGGAACAAAAACTGTCTCCGATTCTTCCGGAGGCGGATCGTATATAGAGCCTGGCAGAGCTCCATAGTTGGTGATGCCGTCGGTCATCCTGTTCATGACACCACCATATGGGTAGTGGGTGCGGAAACGGAAGCCGATTCGAGGTATGTGGTCCTAGCTTCACTTACGCACATTCATTGTGGATAACCATGTGGACACCTCACTTATACACATAGTCATCCACCTCTTCAACCCCGATTTGACACACTAACTGTATCTGATATGATTACAGTATCATAACTGTACACATCATAGCTACAGTATCGACTCGGTAAGGAGGTCGTTTCATGAACGGCGACTATTCACTGGCAGTGCACGCATTGGTCTACCTTGACCATCGCGCCACACACCTGCCCAGTCAGATCCTGGCCGAGAACATATGTACCAATGCGGCGCGCGTGCGCAAAGTAATGCGACCGCTCGCCTCAGCCGGACTCATCGCCACTAAAGAGGGTGCTGAAGGCGGGTACGCTCTGGCCCGGCCCGCCGCCGAAATCACTTTGCGCGCGGTAGCGGAAGCCACCGGCACCACTTTTGTGAAAGTGAACTGGACACCGGGCGACGTACACGAGGACTGTCTGGTGTCATCTTCAATGGGCGCAGTGATGAACGACATCTATGCCGGGCTCAACCGCACTTGCCTCGAACAACTCGAACACACCACCATCCACGACATCACCGAACAGATATTCAGCGAGCGCAAAGGCTAATAATCCCGCGCGTTTCCCCTAGCCAGCATCAGTCGATAACGCTTCGGCAGTCAAAGAAGAAAACAGACGCCGCACGGCACACAACACATCAGCACAACGCACTCTTATCACTCGAATACGTAAGGAAGTAACCATGTCCATCAGCACACCCAATGCCATCAGCACACCCAGCACCTCCCCCACTATCACCACCGACGCCCTGATCATTGGATTCGGCAAGGGCGGCAAAACCTTGGCTGCCAAGCTCAGTGCAGCCGGCCGCAAGGTCGTCGTCGCCGAGGCAAGCGCCGACATGTACGGCGGCACCTGCATCAATATCGGATGCTTGCCGTCCAAGTCACTGATTTTGTCCGCCGAACAGGCGCGGCGGGATGGCGCGAACAGTACTCCCGAAACCCGCGAAGCAGCGTTCGAGGCTGCTATCAAGGAGAAGCGCCGCGTCACTTCGATGCTGCGCGACAAGAACTATCACAAGCTCGCCGACCAAGACAACATCACCGTAATCACCGGCCGCGCTCACTTCACCGGCCCTCATAGCGTGGAAATCGCCACCGCTGAGGGCCCGGTCGCCGTGACCGCCAGCAAGATCTTCATCAATACCGGTGCCACGCCGCGCATTCCGGATATTCCCGGTATCAGCACTACGCCCGGCGTCTACACCAGCACTGGACTGATGGATCTCGACGATATGCCGCAGCGACTGGTGATTATCGGTTCAGGATTCATTGGACTTGAGTTTGCCTCGATGTTTGCCGATTTCGGCACGGCGGTTACCGTGCTGCAGCACAATGCCGAGTTCCTGCCGCGCGAGGATGCGGATGTGGCGGCCGCGATTCGCGCACAGTTGGAAGCGCAGGGCGTCAAGTTCCTGTTCAACGCGGATACCAAGGCCATCGCGCCTGCTGCTGACGGCGGCGTCAGGTTGTCCGTTGCGGTGAAGGGTATGACTCGCGGCGCATCGCAAGCTTGCGATTCCACCCCCGCCGGCACCGGGAACGCTCATACCGATATCACCGGTGCCACCGACACTACAACAACCACCAGCCCCACTAGCAACCCGACCGATCACGCCACGATGTCACACGTTCAAACGAAACCATCAGACGATGGCGAGCCGCGGTTCGCCGAGCCGGCTGAAGCCCGATTCTGCCTGACCACCGACGCGGTACTGGTGGCCACCGGACGTACGCCGAACGTCGAGGGACTGCATCTTGAGGCAGCTGGCGTGGAGCTCACCGAACGCGGTGCCGTGAAAGTCGACGAGCTTCTGCGCACCACAGCAGCCGACATTTGGGCTCTGGGCGATGTGAACGGCGGCCCACAGCACACGTACATTTCGCTGGAGGACTATCGCGTGGTGTGGTCGCAGCTCAATGGTTCCGACCGTCCGTACACGGTGAAGGACCGCAAGCATGTGCCGTCAAGCACATTCCTCGCCACGCCTTACTCGCGCGTGGGATTGAATGAGCGCGAGGCGAAGGCGGCTGGATTGGATTATGTGGTCAAGCGATTGCCGGTGGCCGCTGTGCCGAAGGCCCAGGTAATGCGGCGACCGGATGGTCTGATGAAGGCGATTGTGGAACGCAATACTGGCCGCATTCTGGGTGCGATGCTGCTTTCCGTCGAGTCGCACGAGGTGATCAATATCGTCAAGTTGGCGATGGATCTTGACGCGCCGGCCAGCACGTTGCGCGATATGGTGTTCACGCATCCGACGATTGCCGAGGCACTGAACGACTTGTTCGCGTAGTTTGTTCGCATAGCACGCCCGCGCAGCATGACCCGCGTAGCGCAGCCCGCAACAGACTCCCCTAATGCGCGCGAAGGTCCTCATCGACGTAAACCGATGAGGACCTTCGCGCTGTCGTCATGATCCGGACGTGACAGCAATCACGTCCGAACCAGCCGTTACTTCAAGCCGAGCTTACGGTCCAGAATGTCGGAGGCATCCAATCCTAAGCGGCGTCGGATGAACCAGCCAAGACCGAGCGGCAGGCCGGGAGCCAAGGCCATGCCGCCTGGACCGAGTGCCACGGTTTTGGAGTTGCCTGCGATAAGCATGGTGCCCTTGGATGCGGCCGTGGAGGTCGAACCATCGCTGTCCGCCTCTGGTTTGAGGATTTCGATGTTGCCGTCACTGGTTTTGTACAGTCCCTTATTCTCATTCCAGATACCGGATGCGCCATTGTTGCCGGCCTCACCCGCAGAGAGGAAATGTCTTGTCTTTCTTGTGAGCGCTCACCTATTCACGCGCGATGGCATGTTTTTCAAGCAAAGTCAATAGGTGTGATGTTATCCACACCCTCCACTACGTTGTTTTGCCTCGCGCTGGGCAGCCCCACTTCAGCAAGAGATTGCACAGCTTGCGTTAGGGTGGAGAACATGACTATCACAGTATCCACAGACGGTTCCGCATTAGGGAATCCAAACGGGCCAATGGGCTGGGCCTGGGCCGATCATGAGCAGAACGCCGGCGGCAAGCCTGGCCATAAGCACGACGACCACGGCTACGACGCCGGCGGCGCGACCAACGGCACCAACCAGATTGGTGAGCTGTGCGCAGTGTTGGAAGCTTTGCGAGCGCATCCGGGCCCTGAGCCATTGCTCATCGAATCGGATTCGCAGTACGCCATCAATTGCTCGACCAAGTGGGTCAAAGGCTGGAAGAAGAATGGCTGGAAAAATTCGCAGAAAAAGCCTGTGAAGAACAAAGAGCTTATTCAGGCGATCGACCGTGAGATCTCACAACGCCCTGGCCCGGTGGATTTCCGATGGGTCAAAGGTCACGCCGGCAACGAAGGCAATGAGCTGGTCGATGAACTGGCACGCACCTATGCGGGCGATTGCCGTTCGGGTGCGCGCGACGGCTATCTACCGATTGAAGGCTGGCAGTCGCTGCTGGGCTCCGAATACGCACATGGCACCGATGTGCCTCCAGACGTGCAATTGGTATTGGACGGCAAAGCGGATGCGGCAAGTTTGCGCAAGCCGGCTGCGGCGACGGATCAGACGGATGCCGCAAGGCCGGAGACCAAGTCTTCGTCACCCTTAGCGGCACAATCAACGCAACCTGTACAATCAACGCAACCTGTACCCCCCGCAAAGCCCAGCGGGCTGACGGTATCCGGTACGCTGACCTTCTCCCCCGCGCCGAAAACGAGCCCGTATTTCAACGGGCAGCCGATGCCGATCAAAGGCAGCATCGAAATCGAAGGCTATGTGGACGGCGACGGCAACCTGACCATCACCAACGCACCATTCGTACGACACTGACACCCAAACACACGAATATGTACCGCAATCGGACACGATGACACAAAATCGCTCATTCGCGTTAGGATAGGAGATAAGGCTTCACGCCGTTGATCCGTGCGGCGGAGGCAAGGATGGCAAAGGAGAAACCATGGATAAGGCACAGCAGGATGCGCTGAAGAAGGCGGCCGGCATCGAAGCCGCCAAGCTCGTTGAAAACGGCATGATCGCAGGCCTCGGCACTGGTTCGACCGTGAAGTTCCTGGTGGACGAGCTCGGCCGCCGTCATCAGGAGGAAGGTCTTGAGTTCACTGGCGTGACCACGTCTCGCCGCACGCAGGCCCAGGCCGAGAGCTACGGCATCAAGATCGTGGACATCGACGACGTGGACCACATCGACGTGACCATTGACGGCGCCGACGAAGTCGACAAGAACTTCAACGGCATCAAGGGCGGCGGCGCCGCACTGCTGTGGGAGAAGATCGTGGCCACGAACTCCAACAAAATCGTGTGGATCGTGGACGAGTCCAAGGTCGTCGACACCATCGGCAAGTTCCCGCTGCCGGTCGAGGTGATTCCGTTCGGCGCCGGCCACGTCATCAAGCAGTTCGAGGCCAAGAACTACAAGCCGGTGCTGCGCCTCGACGCCGACGGCAAGGAAGTGCGCACCGACGAGAACAACTTCGTCGTGGACCTGCATCTTGAGCGCATCGACCACCCGCAGGATCTCGCCGAGGACCTGATCAACACGGTCGGCGTCGTCGAGCACGGCCTGTTCCTCAACATGGTCGACAAGGTCATCGTCGGCGACCCCAACGGCCCACGCGTAATGACCAACGGCAACAAGTGACCTAACGCGGCGAATCGCCGCCTCAATCCCGGCGCCGGCAGCCCCCCCCCATCGGAGTCTGCCGGCGCTGTCATATCCAGTTCGCTTCCGCCAGCGGGGAAGAGAATGTAAAAGCCCCGCGGCCGACAGGGTCGCGGGGCTTTGTGTGCGCGCTTGCGAGCGAACGACTACTTGCGCTGGTGGCGAGTCTTACGCAGCATCTTGCGGTGCTTCTTCTTGCTCATCCGCTTGCGGCGCTTCTTGATGACCGAACCCATCGTCAGCCTCCCTTAGTACGTTAAAGATTGCAACTTGCCCAATAGTACACGTATTGAGGGACTTACGCATCCGCGCGTTCCATTTCCGCCATGAATCCGCAAACCACCCCGAATTATCACGAAATCACAGCGGGAACGGCTCATAGAACCGCAGCACGGATTCCTTGGAGCCAGTCACCTCGAACACGGCGGTATCGTTCTGCCACAACGCCGTCGCGGTCTTGCCGTCCTCACTGTCGGCCCTCACCGTGTAGCTGCCGGTGCTCTTGCCCGACACCTTGACGTCCCCGGACTTCAGCTCCTTGCCGGTCAGGTTCTTCGCCAGCTCGTCGTACTGCTTCTTCACGGTGTCGGAGTCCGACCATTGCGCGACGATGACGGTCACGTCCTTCGCCGACTTGCCCGTGGAGTACGTGAGCGTGTACTCCTCCAGCGGCGACGCGGACTTCCAGGTCTCGCTGGCGCCCGCCTTGGTGCGCGCGTAGTTGAGCACGCTGTCCGGCATCGCCTTGAGCAGTTCGGATGCGTCATCCGGCAGCGCGGTGGCCTTGATGCTCGGCTTGGTAGGCTCGGCGGCGGTCTGCTGCTGCACCTTCGTCACTTCGTCCGTCTTGTTCAATGCCCAACCGGGCCATACGAACGCGGACAGCAGCGCAAACACGACGACCAGCGCGGCGACGATCATCACGACGATCAGCTTGCCGCGCGATGCGGAACTACCGTGCGGATAGGAAGGGGATTGAGTCTTTGCCATGCTGTGATTCTCTCACGCGCATACGACGCAACGGCATCGTTTCGCCGGCGACGTCGGCGTGCCGCTTTGTGCTAAGGTCTGCGGTATGGTGAAGTCGGCGACGCGATATGTATGCAGCGAATGTGGTTGGGATGGTCTCAAATGGGTGGGCCGCTGCCCGCAGTGCGGGCAGTGGGGCACCGTGGAGGAATTCCACGAGGCCCGTCCCGCCGCATCGTCGTCGCGCACCGCGGCGCCGGGCCGCACCTCACGCACGCAGGCGGCCGCGTCCATCGTCAGCGCGGCGACGCCCATCACCCAGATAGACACGTCCACGGCGTCACGGCTGTCCACGGGTTTCGGCGAGTTCGACCG
>ENA-OPBL01001895-OPBL01001895.1-human-gut-metagenome-genome-assembly--contig:-NODE-1895-length-16845-cov-3.748660_pt1 | contig 16845 bp, 13 predicted proteins | sample MGYA00241073_ERZ501461 | MGnify/ENA primary metagenome ERZ501461 (study PRJEB25962, sample SAMEA2042630) | human gut metagenome | biome: human gut; feature: human-associated habitat; material: faeces... | reverse complement strand
TGTATCCATGCCCCTTAGAAAACGTGCATAGTTCTCCCAACTTACGCTGTTCCCAGGTAGATGTATCTATGTCTTATAATGATTGCCAATAGTTAAGTGCATAACTTTTTGCAGTTCGTAGATAGGTTTCGCCATGGTTTTCGATAAAGAGGCCGCGTTCGAGGAAGCGGTCATCACCGTGCTGAAGCAGCACGGCTGGGACGACGCGGGGGGCGTGCTTCGCTATCCCACCGAGCAGGACCTCATCAACAACTGGGCGAAGATTCTATTCCAGAACAACGCCGACATAGACCGCCTGAACGGCTGCCCTCTCACCCAGGGAGAGATGGCGCAGGTCATCGAACAAATCGAAACGCTCAAGACCCCGCTCGCGCTCAACGGGTTCATCAACGGAAAGACTGTTGCCATCACGCGCGACAACCCCGACGATGCGCTTCATCTGGGCAAGGAGGTGAGCCTGAAAATCTATGATCGTCAGGAGATTGCAGCCGGCCAGAGCCGCTACCAGATCGCTCAGCAGCCTGTCTATCCTGCGAAGAGCAAGATCTTGAACGACCGTCGCGGAGACTTGTGCCTGCTCATCAACGGCATGCCGGTCATCCATATCGAACTCAAGCGCAGCGGCATCCCCGTCAGCCAGGCCACCGGTCAGATCGAGAAGTATGCCCACGAGGGCGTGTTCACCGGGCTCTTCCGCCTGACGCAGATCTTCGTGGGGATGACCCCCGACGAGGCGCGCTATTTCGCCAACCCCGGCACGGGCGCGTTCAACCCGAACTTCTTCTTCCACTGGGAGGACTTCAACAACGAGCCCGTCTGCGCGGGCGACAAACCCGGAACAGACGAATGGAAGCGCTTCACCTCCACGCTGCTCTCCATCCCTATGGCACACCAGCTCATCGGCTTCTATACCGTGGCGGATAGCTCGGACGGCTGTTTGAAGGTCATGCGCAGCTACCAGTACTACGCGGCTGCTGCCATATCCGACAAGGTGCGCAGATGCAAGTGGGACGAGAGGCCCAAGAGCAGCGCCCCGGGGCGTCCTGGCGGCTATATATGGCATACCACCGGCTCCGGCAAGACCATGACGAGCTTCAAGTCGGCCCAGCTCATAGCTGACTCACACGACGCCGACAAGGTGGTCTTCCTCATGGACCGCATCGAGCTGGGCACGCAGTCGCTCTCCGAGTACCGCGCATTCGCCGATGACGCCGATGACGTGCAGGGGACCGAGAACACGCAGGTGCTGAAGTCGAAGCTCGCGAGCGACGACCCCAAGAACCGCCTCATCGTGACCTCTATCCAGAAGATGAGCAACGTGAAGGCCGGCGAGGGCAGGATCACCCAGGCGGAACTCGACCGCCTGGCTGCCAAGCGGATTGTGTTCGTTATAGACGAGTGCCACCGCTCAACCTTCGGCGACATGCTCCAGGACATACGCCGGGCTTTCCCAAACGCGCTGTTCTTCGGTTTCACGGGCACGCCGATCCTCGACGAGAACCAGAAGAAAGGCTCCACCACCGCCATGGTGTTCGGCGAGTGCCTGCACCGCTACAGCATCGCCGACGGCATCCGTGACGGCAATGTGCTGGGCTTCGACCCGTACATGGTGACGACCTTCGACGACCACGACGTACGCGAGGCCGTGGCCCTCGAGCAGGCTAAGGCCTCGAGCGTCGGCGAGGCCATCTCCGACGAGCGCAAGAGCAAGGTCTTCTATCACTACATGGACCAGGCGAAGGTCCCCATGGGTCCCATGGTTGACGGCGCTGGCAACCACATCAAGGGCATTGAGGACTTCCTGACCCGCGCTCAGTACTGGCCCGATACGCCGCACCACGGCAAGGTCGTCGAGGACGTGCTGCGGCGCTTCCCTGTGCTTTCCCACGGCAACAAGTTCCACGCAATTCTGGCGACGAGTTCCATCCCCGAGGCTATTGATTACTACCGCGCCTTCAAGAGGGAGGCACCGCAGATGAAGGTGACGGCGCTCTTCGACCCAAGCATCGACAACGATGCCGGCTCCACTGTGAAGGAGGACGCTCTGGTCGAACTTATCGAGGACTACAACAAAGCATATGGCCAGGAGTTTACCATTCCCGCCTGGCCCGCCATGAAGAAGGACATCTCAGCGCGCCTTTCCCATAAGAAGCCCTACGTCAACGTCGACGCCAACCGCGAGAGCCGCATCGACCTGCTCATCGTGGTGGACCAGATGCTCACGGGCTTCGACTCCAAGTGGCTCAACACGCTCTATCTCGACAAGGTCATCGACTACGAGAGCATCATCCAGGCCTTCAGCCGCACCAACCGCCTGTTCGGCCCTGACAAACCCTTCGGCACCATCCGCTATTACCGCCGTCCCCATACTATGAAGGGCTACATCGAGGCCGCGGTGAAGCTGTACTCGGGCGACCGCCCGCTCGACATGTTCGTGCAGAAGCTCCCGGACAATATCGCGCTGATGGACGCGCGCCTTCAGGAGATACTCATGGTCTTCGAGGCAGCTGGCGTAGGAGACCTCTCCAAGCTCCCCGCATCGCAGGAAGCCAGGCGTAAGTTCGCCAAGGAGTTCGTCGAGCTCAACGAGTTCCTCGAGGCCGCGAAGGTGCAGGGCTTCACATGGGAGCAGGACACCTATGAATTCGAGGAGGAGCCGGAAGAAGGCGAGCTGAGCGGCAAGTCCTTCTTCGTGCAGCCGGTCATCGACGAGCGGACCTACCTCATCCTCGTGCAGCGCTACAAGGAGCTGTTCGCAGGAGGGGGCGGCCCTGGCGACGCGCCTGAAGCGCCCTACGAGCTTGATGGTCATATAACTGAGATCGACACGGGGCTCATAGACAGCGACTACATGAACGCGAACTTCGAGAAGTGGCTGAAATGCCTTGAGCAGGACGACGAGGGGCTCGCCGCCGCGCGCGAGGAGCTCCACCGATCGTTCGCGTCCCTGAGCCAGGATGACCAGCGCTTCGCCGAGCTGTTCCTTCACGACGTCGAACGAGGGGACGCCGCCCTGGAAGACGGCATGACGCTGAGGGATTACATCACGACCTATGCACGCAGGGCGAAAAACGCTCAGGTCGAGCGAGTCGTTGAGGCGCTCGGCATAGATGGCGATCTTCTTGCCACCATGGCTGCGCTCGACCTGGCGGAATCGAACATTAACGAGTTCGGGCGCTTCGACGATTTGAAGGACTCGGTGGACAAAGCGCGCGCCAAGGCCTTCTTTGAGCAGAAGGAGGGCAAGACGCTTCCCCTGTTCAAGGTGAACACCCGTGCGGCGGCGCTGTTGAAGAAGTTCATCCTGGAAGGCGGCTTCGATGTCGACGAATGAGCGGCGATTTTGAACAGGCGAAATCGAGAGTTTGTCAATCCGAGGGGGCGTATGTGAGCGTGCGTCCCCTCGCTTCATCTTGGGAACAGCGTAAGTTGGGGGAGATCTGCGAAGTAAATCCAACAACCGTGCTTCCAGACTCATTTGAGTACGTTGACTTAGAGTCCGTCGTGGGTACGGATATGATTTCGCACCGTCGCGAAGAGAAACTCACTGCCCCCTCTCGTGCTCAACGACTTGCCAGTTTTGGTGACATTTTTTATCAAACTGTAAGGCCGTATCAGAAGAACAATTACTTTTATGAATTGCCTGATAAGGACTATGTTTTCTCAACGGGCTATGCTCAGCTTCGACCGCTTTGCGATGGGAGGTTTTTGTTCTCATCCTTGCAGCGAGAACAATTCGTCTTTTGCGTTTTGGAGCGCTGCACGGGAACAAGCTATCCGGCAATTAATGCAAATGATCTTGCCGCTTTGCCTCTAGCTGTACCAAACGATATCGAAGAGCAACGACTCGTAGGGTCAATCTTGAAGCCAATCGATAGCCTCATCACCCTTCATCAGCGTGAGTGCCAATACCATAGCTTGTGCGGGTATCTTCTTGGGAACAGCGTAAGTTGGGAGAAGTGGCTTCCGAGTTCCAAAGTGGTGAGTTTATTTCCGCAACCGAAATAACCGAAAACGGAGATTATCCCGTTTATGGCGGCAACGGCCTGAGAGGCTATGCAAATCGCTATAACCACGAGGGTTTCTATGCGTTAATCGGTCGACAAGGAGCGCTCTGCGGAAATGTTAATTACGCAGATGGTAAAGCATATTTCACAGAGCATGCTGTTGCCGTCCAGGCTAACCAATGCAACGATACGGGCTTTCTGGTGTATCTCCTTAGCCGTATGAATTTAGGGCAATATTCGGGCCAATCTGCACAGCCTGGTCTTGCGGTAAGCACGCTAAAAGAAGTTGAAACGTTACTGCCCAACAAGCATGAACAGTACAGGATCGGTTCACTCTTGAAAGACCTCGATTCCCTCATCACCCTTCATCAGTGACAGCTCGGCGACAATGCGAACGACAATTATTCCTCGCAAAAACGAAAAACCGCCGATTCGATATAGCGAAATCGGCGGTTTTGAGACTCGAAATTAGAAACAACTCACGATAGCTATTAGACAAACATCCTATCCAGCAGCGATTTCTTAGTATTTCTCAATAACTCAAGCTTACGCTGATGAAGGGTGATGAGAGAATCAAGTGCGCTCAAAGAAGCGCCTATCGCGGATTGCTCCAATGCTGTCGGGAAGCAAATTTGCGTATCCTGCAGAGCCGTCTTTGAGATGGAAACGACTTTAATTCCCTGCAACAAGGGCAATAGCTGATCATGGTACGCGGGGGCGTTCAAGTAATGGCCCAAATAACCAGATCCAAAGGGAAATTTGGGGCGCGCAGGTATTGTATGCAGGCCGGAAATAACAGGCTCATTTGGTAGTTTAACCAGTTCAACGCATTTTCCCGCAGATTCGTCTTCAGCCGTGTCAGCAAAAATAACGTCGCCTATGCGAAGCGTCGAGTTCGCATATTTCGAAAGTATCGACTTGTCGTCGGCGAAGGGCAATTTACCCGAATCGAGCCCAAGGCAATCGCCAAACTTAATGAGAATGTCTCCATAATGGATGTTGCGAGCGCCGCCGCTTTCGGAATTTAAATCAGCACGAGACAGCGTGTTATTTTGCAGGAAGTCGAAGCAGTCTCCCAACTTACGCTGTTCCCAAGGGTCAGTAAAACCGGCGAAGCGGATTTCCGGGAATCGCTCACCCGGTTTGGGAAACATCTTATCAAGCATCGATTTTTTCAACTGAGCGAGCTTGTCGTACTTACGCTGATGAAGGGTGATGAGGTGATCTAACTGCGAGAGGCTGTTCCCAATAACCTCTTGCTCGGCTAGACACGGAACCAAAATAGATTCGCGCATGAGATCGTCAGGAACCAATTCGTTCATCATGGTTCCGCTTTTTGTAGCGTTGACAAGGATTGGTCTCATCGACTCTTCGCGCGGAATATAGTATTTCCAGAAGCTATAACGCTGCTCGACGATGGGCCTCAAACATGAAAATCGCGGCGACATAAGCCCGTCACCTGCGTCGTTGAGAACAAAGCGTCCATAGGCGTGCACTTTGTTGGTATGGCCCTCAAAGGCGATATCTCCAATTCGAATGACTTTGTAGTTGCTTAGCGAATCGTCGGCTGCGCCGTTTCCGCCATTGAAAGTCATCGTTGCAATGGAAAGTGTCCTATCGTATCCAAGCTCACAATTGGCGTTTCGCTCATTGTTGACCACATACATATCCGAGAACTTACGCTGTTCCCAAGATGAAGTTTCTTGTCTCGAATAACCGCTTGGGAACAGCGTAAGTTGGGGGATATTGCCCCTGTAACAATGGGGCAATCCCCAAATGGAGCTTGCTATACGGACAATCCAAACGATGCTGTTCTGTTCAGGGAAATGCCGATTTGAAAGATGGCTGGGTTTTTCCTCGTGTCTGGACTACGGAGATCACGAAAACAGCCAAAGCTGGAGATCTAATCATGAGCGTTCGTGCTCCTGTCGGCGCAATGGGAAAAACCGCCTATGACGTTGTCCTCGGCCGCGGTGTTGCCGGAATTGCCGGCAATGAGTTTCTGTTTCAAGCCTTGTCTAAAAAGGAAGCCGAGGGGTATTGGTCTACTGTTTCTGCTGGATCAACCTTTGATTCTATTAATGGAGACGAACTCAGAAATACGCCGGTCGATTATCCCCGCAGCAAGCCAGAGCGTGAGGCGGTTGGAAGCTGTTTATCTAGAATCGATTGCCTCATCACCCTTCATCAGCGTGAGCCGCGGTTTGCTGATACAGGTTAAATTAGAGTCGAAAGAGCTCTCATGACGATGTCAATGTCCTTGTTCTCGAGCTCCTGAATGACGTGCAGATAGGTTTCCTGAGTGGTGGTCATGCTCGCATGCCCGAGCCTTCGGGATACGCTGGCGATGGAGACGCCGGCAAACAGCAAAAGTGATGCATGCGTATGCCGCAGCCCGTGAACGGATATGACAGGCACGCCAACATTTTTGCAGTGGCGCGCTAAAACGCTGTTAGCCGTCGAGTTATAGACCTTTCCCTTCGCAAATATGGGCTCAGTCGGTGGAAGGTCTTTGAGCAGCCCGGAAAGTTGCATGATGAGTTGCCAGTCGAGTTGAACCTTCCGCACTGATGAGGCGTTTTTCGTGGGGACGAATCCGCCGCCGTTCTTGTAATCCCAGGTCTTATTCACCGAGAGCGTTTGATGTGCGAAGTCGAAGTCTTCGGGGGTAAGCCCAAGGGCCTCGGAGAAGCGCAAGCCCGTTTTAGCGACTATGAGAATAAGCCAATCCCAACTCGGCCCGCCTGATAAATCAAGGTCGCCGAGCATGGCATGAAGCTCAAACTGGTTGAGATACTTGATCTTTTTCGCTCGCGGCTGTTTCCCTTTGATGATGGCCTTGCGCGTGGGGTCGCGGGGGATGAGTCCTTCGTCAACCGCGTCAAGGATCGCTCCCTTAAGCTGATGGTGAAAGTCCATGGTTGTCTGGCGCTCGTGGTGCTCTGCGTAACCATTGATGAGCTGCTGGTACGAAGTGCGGTCGAGATCTTTTATCTTGAGGTCTGGAATCAGCTTGGCAAGCCAAGACTGCGTGAGCCGGTACTTTCCCATGGTGACCTCACGGATGGCCCCTTCTTTGTAAACGCTAATCCATTCCGAGTAGTAATCGCAGAAAAGCGATTCTTCATTGATGCTGATCGACATTTTTACCCTCCTTCATCGTGTGAGGCGGCTCACGCTGATGAAGGGTGATAAGGGAATCGAGATTGAGAACAACCGAAGATATGCGCTTCTGTTCGCTTTCCGACGGGTAAGAGACCTCAACTTCAGCGATGTCGTTGCCATGGACGTGTACGACTGATTTTCCTTGTGCCCGCTTTGCCAAATCGTCATGGGCTTTGCTGTACGTTATGGCAAGCGCGGTGTAGTCCGGATCGAGCTTGCTTGTTGGGGTGACGACGTTCAAATCACCGCCCAAAATGATTCCTGACCTGCGCACGGATGATGCGACGGCGATATCTTCCGCTGTCTCACCGGATGCGGGAACAATCACTTCGTTACCCCTTGAAAGAATCGATCCATCCTGTTCAACAGCAAAAGTGTCTACTTCCTCAATACGTGATTCATATTGGGTATACAGGCGTCCATACAAGATTAGTGGGGTGCCGGCATCCCTAATGTCAGCTTTGCTGTATCCATGCCCCTTAGAAAACGTGCATAGTTCTCCCAACTTACGCTGTTCCCAAGGGTCAGTAAAACCGGCGAAGCGGATCTCAGGCACATTGGTCTTTTCCGCCATACTATTCACCTCCCAACAGTTTCCGCAGCTCAGCAATGCCCGCCATATCGTGCTCGTTGCCCGTGAGCTGGCCCAGCATCGCTGCCAACTCGTTTTCCGCCTCTGCAATCTGGTTGCATACGTCCGAATAGGTTGTCGCGTACTTTGCGTTCAGTGCGACGACCTTTGCGATGAAGTCGCTTACGACAGCATTGGGCAGCTCGAGCAAATCAGATTGCAGCGGCTCAATCCACTTCGCAGCAAGCAATTCGTCGCACTGGGCGTCGGTCAGGCCCTCGATAACCTCCTTGGTCTTCTCCTCGAGCGCGACAAGCGCCTCCTTCCTTGCCTTTTTGAGATTTTTCTCCTCGTCGAGCAGGGACTGAGCGCGCACGAGGCCCCGCTCGAAGTCGCCGTCCGGATGCTTGCCGATGCTTTTCACGGCCTTCTTGAGGGACGCCGCCACGAACGCGCCGTCATCGCTGAAAACATCGCTCGAGCTCTTCTCCTCCTCATCGAGGTTATCGAGAATCTCGTCGAGTTCTTGGGAGATCTCACTTAAACGGGAGTCGCGCGCGGAGATTTCCTTGACATCGTCGGCAAGCAGCTGTTCTTGGACGAGCGCAAACGGCAAGATGCGGCCCGTCCAGCCATCCTGCACCTCGACGTCTTTGCCGTTCTTCTTTTTTATCACCATATTCGGATCGACTTTGCGCACAGCCCCTTTGCCCTCGGTTTGGATAACCTCGAGGTCGCCGGAGATGCCCGTCCACGCATCGTCGAGAGCTTGGTAGGCATCGTACCCGTCGACGAGCGCGACACCAGAGAGGGCGTCGCGGAGCCGCTCTGCGATATAATCCTCCTCGGCCACGGCATCAACCTGCGATGAGTCGTCTACCAACCTCTTCCGCAGCTCTGCGGGCAGATGAGCCAACGCATCTCGATACCCCGCCAGGAAAGAAACGACGTCGGCGTTGGTCTTCACCGTTGCCGCCACGTCGTCCGTCATGGAAGCAAGGCACGACCCGCCGCCCTCACCGAACAGCTGGCCCTTCAGGCTCGGCCACACTTTCCAGTAGCGGTCGAGAGCATCGACCTCGGCTTTCGGAACCCCACCGAACATGGTGGCATACACGTCCCAGCTCTCAGCAGCTTCGGATGAATCAACATAGCGCGGAATGTTGAGGTTGTAATCGTTGGCGCGTATCTCGTCGATGGTCACCAGACGGCTGAACTTGTCGACGGTCGCCCCAGTCGTGACCGCGTCCACGATGCGGCGTATATCGCTCGCACGCAGTTTGTTGTTTTTGCCTTCTTTCACAAAGTGCTTTGAGGCATCCACAATCAACACGTCACTGCTCTCGCGCTGCTTGCGGAGCACCATAACGATGGTCGGGATGCCGGTGCCGAAGAAGATGTTGGCAGGAAGCCCGATGATTGCCTGGATATGGCGGTTCTCCACCAGGTTCTTGCGGATGGTGCCCTCCTCGCCGCCGCGGAACAGCACGCCGTGGGGCAGGACGATGCACATGATGCCGTCGGGGCGCAAGTGGTACAAATCATGCAAAAGGAAGGCGTAGTCGGCTTTGGATTTAGGGGCGACGCCGAACTTGAAGCGCGGATCGAGCTCCTTGTCTTCCGGATCCCAATTCTGGGAGTAAGGGGGGTTCGACACAACGGCATCGACGAACAGCGGATCGTAGGTCTCGTCCTTGTTCTCGACCGTGTCGAACCAGGGCCAATCGTCTTCGAGCGTGTCGCCGTTGCGCGCTACGATGTTGTCGGGGAGTATTCCGCGCATGACCAGATTCATACGTGTGAGGTTGTACGTGTTCTCCTTAAGCTCCTGCGCATAGTATTTGATGGAGTCCGGGTCGCCGTTGCGTCGCGCCACGGCCTTGCCGATATTGATGAGCAGCGAGCCGGACCCGCTCGTGGGGTCGTAGATGGTGATGTTCTCGCGTCCGGCCAGGTGCCATGAGACTATCTCGCTCATGAGCATGGACACTTCGTGCGGCGTGTAGAACTCGCCTGCCTTCTTGCCGGCGTTGGCGGCGAAGTTGCTGATGAGGTACTCGTAGATGAAGCCGAGCACGTCGTAGTCCTGGCGACCGTCCATCGGGATGTCTTTGATGAGGTAGATGAGGTCGCGAGCGGCCTTGGACTGGCTCCGTGCGTCGGTGCCGAGCTTGGAGAGACCGGTCCTCAGCGTGTCGAAGATGCCGTCAAAAACGCGCTTGCGGGCAGGGTCGATGTTGCGGCTAAAAGCAGAGAGGGCGTCGCGAACGTTCGAAATCTCGAAGTCGCCGCCTTTGGCGACCCAGGTGGAGAAGAGGTTCTCGTAGGCGATGAAGTAGCCGCACTCGCCCTTGACGAACTCGACCGTTTCTTCGTCGTCTTCCACGAGGCTCGGCAGGTCCTCCTCGGCGAAATCACGTGCCTTCAGGCGGGCGACTTCGGTCTCGGAGAGGAACTTGTAGAAGATGAATCCAAGAATGTAGTCCTTGTACTCGTTAGCCTCGATCTTGGATCGCATCTTGTTGGCGGACTCCCATATCTTGGAGGCCAGCTGCTGCTTGTTCATCTAGTTTTCCTCGCTTCTATAGACTTGGTTGAGCGTTTCTCCGTCGTCGCTTGCCCATTCGGTCCAGCCGTTCTGGCTGCCGCCGAGCACGAACACCGCCGCGGCGCTGGGCGTCGGGAACTCGAGATCTTCGTCGAGCTCTGCGATACCGCCCGAATCGCCGAAGATCTCCCTGCGCGCGGCCGCGACGGCCACGTTCTTCAGCACGGGTCTCGAGAGGTTCACTTTCGAGCCAGCGAGCACTGTGAAGTGCCCAGTGGCCTTGTCGTAGCGTCCCGCCCCGCGTATGCCGTTCTTCTTCGTGTGGAAGACCGCCGGCGCACCCGCCGGACCCTGGTCGACTCTGTCGAGGTCGTACCCCAGAGCTGCCATCCTGAATAGGATCCTATCGTGCAGGCGTTCGACGGCCTCTTCCTTGTACGGGTCGACGTAGGGTTTGGGCGTCGCCGAGTTGTCGGTCTCGTACGAGCCGTGGGGGCGCACGTAGTCGATGGCCTTCGCCTCTAAGACATCCAGTGCGTCCTTGCTGATGTTCTGGTCGTCATCGAGGAACATAACGGCCTTGTTCCAGAACTCCTTCTTCGCCTTGTGTGCGTCGAGCCGGGCGATGCCCTGGGTCGTCTGCCCCGCGTAGACGCGGCTCACATTGCCGTGGTCCTCGTCGAGCAGGTAGTAGACGCCGCGCTGTGGGATGTTCGGCAGCGACTTCGCCTCGGCGAGGTCCTCCCTCGGAACGACAACGGTCACAAGCGACTCGCCGTCGATGCGGCAGATGCGGATGCGGTCCGGCTGCGCGTCTATGAGCTGGACAGTGAGAGTCTTGACCCGGATCATGCTCACGCCCCCTTCTTCGCGAGCTCTTCGATCATGCACGTGCGCACGAATGCGGAAAAGCTCATGCCCCGCAGGGCCGCTTCCTCTTTCGCCGCGTCGCGCAGGGTGTCGGGGATCCGCAGTGTCACGGAGACCTGGTCGCCATTCACCAGGAAGCTCCTGATTTCCGTCTCGTCGGGATTGCTCTTGATGAGCTCCTTGTAGCTGTCGGGCATCTGCGCTCCCATCGCTCGAAATGCAATACAAATGCGTTTGCAGCATTATAACGCGGCGGCACTGAGCGGCATCGGAAATGCGGGGGCAGCCGATGTCCAGGCTTTATATGAGCGTGGGCGGCGAGGGTGAGAGCCCCACTCGACAAGATCGAGCCGCTCGTGCTCACGATGCCCGAGATGTTTACCGAAAGCGGATTGGTTTCGACCTTCACGTACGATGAGGACACGTATTGCTATGGCTTCTTTTGCAACTACTAACCAAGCCGAACAACATGAGCTTTCTTGAGGAGGAGCGAAGGAACTTCTCGTGTCTCTGCTCTAACTTGCTAGGGGGGGGGTTTTGCGGAGTTTCCTCTACCCCACCCTCCCCTAAAATACAATGTCCAGGTGGCCATCAGTTAGTGCTCGCAGTTTGCTGTGACCCACCGTGACCCACGAAAACGCCTCGGATGACCCGAAAAACCGTGACCCAAATTTGACCCCATGGATTCGCGGCAAATTTTGAGACTGGATGCAAATGAGACGAACTGGAGCAAACTGCGGCAAACTGGAGCAAACTGGAGATAGTTTTCGACTATTGTTTTGGCGATTGTCGCGCTGTTCGAAGGCGATTCGAATCAATCGCGAATCACTGGGCAAAAGAAAACTGCCCTGCCTTCGTCTTTTCCGTATCCGATAATAAATCGACGCAACGTCTCTATCAAATGTTCAGCGATTCGACCCAGTCTTCAACCATGCCATCTTGCGGGTTTTCGCCAAAACGCTGACCATCAAGCCACTCACCCGAACCGGCAAGCTGCTCGAGCGTCTGACGGGTTGAGCCCATCGATGACGAGGTCGAGGTGCAAAACGGGATAACCGTCTTACGCACGAAGTCATTGTCGCGCACGAAACGGTTAACTGGCCATGCAGCCATCTGCCACCAGACGGGATAACCAACGAACACCGTTTCGTATTCCTCAAACGCGTCGGGTGTGACCTGAGACAGCACAATGTCGCGCAGGCTTTGATCGTCGTGTTCGCGCGTCACGCGGCTGTTGTCGTCACGCCAATCCAAATCGGCGTCCGAATAGGGATTCTCGGGCGTGATCTCGAAAATGTCACCGCCCGTCGCCGCCGCGATGCGCTCAGCTACAGCACGTGTATGGCCCTGCGCCGAGTAGTACGCCACAAGAACCTTGCCCCCGACGGGTTGCGGTGGCGTGGCGGGGTCGGCCTGCACCGCCTGGTTTGCCCCGCTCGATGACCCAACGCCAAGCCCATCTGCCGACTGCGACGCTGCGCCCTCTCCATTCGAAGCGCATGCTGAAAGAAGACCGCCCGTCGTCATAGTCGCACCCGCCAACAGGCCCATCTTCACGAAATCGCGCCGTGCAACAATCCGATTCATCATAAAACCTCCCGTAATTCCTACCAACTCTTCTTCTCCTTGGCACTATCGTGCTGATGCTTGCGCTCCTCGACCATCTTTGCAAACCACTGCACCATAGCGGGGTCGGCATGGCTGAAGAAGCTGGAAGTTTTAGTGTCGAGCGCGGCGATGCGCGCCATCTCCTCGGCGGAAAGCTCGAAGTCGAACACGTCGAGGTTCTGCTCCATGCGCTCACGATGAACCGACTTCGGAATGACCACCACACCGCGTTGCAGGTTCCAACGAAGCATCACCTGCGCCGCGGTCTTGCCATGAGCCTGGCCGATTTCAACCAGCACGGGGTTCTCGAACAACCCGCCGCGACCCTCGCCGAAGGGAGCCCAGGCTTCCGGCACGATGCCGTACTCGGTCTCCCATTTCTGCAGCTCGACATTCTGGTTCAGCGGATGGCGCTCCATTTGGTTCACCATCGGCTTCGCTTCGTTGAACTCGCAGAACTCCACCATGCGGTCAACGTAAAAGTTCGAGATGCCGATTGCGCGCACCTTGCCTTCCTGATAGAGCTTCACCATATCGCGCCACGCGCCGAACACATCGCCGAACGGCTGGTGGAGCAGCAGCAAGTCGATGTAGTCGGTCTTCAGCTTGCGCAGCGAATCCTCGACCGACGCGCGCGTGGAGCCCTCGCCGAAATGCTCGATCCACACCTTGGTGGTAAGGAAGATATCGCCGCGGTCGATGCCCGAGGCAGCGATGGCCGAGCCCACCTGCTCTTCGTTGAAATAGCTTTGCGCCGTATCGATATGTCGATACCCTACCTCGAGCGCGTCGCGCACGCAGCGCTCGCACTCGTCTTGCGTCACCTGGTACACGCCGTAGCCCAGCTGGGGCATCTTCACGCCGTTCGAAAGCGTCACGTACATCATGTCGTTTGCCATATTGATTCCTTCCTCGCGTATCGGGAGCGGCGACTCCTTACCACAACCCCCTTGCTTTATTGATCTGATGCTGTTATAACAACCGATAGTTACTAACGGTCAAGCATTGTTATTTGGAACTTGAAGGAATCGTGAAGATGGCGAACGCGAGCGAAAACGAACACGCGCCCAAGCGAGCAAAAGCAACAGGCGACCTGTTCACGATGATGCAAGTATGTCGCGAAGCCGACATGACGTACCAAACGCTGAAGTTCTACTGTAACCAGGGGCTCGTGCCCAACGTGAAACGCGATAAAAACAATCGTCGCGTGTTCGACAAGCGCGACGTCGAATGGGTGAAAAGCCTGATTTGCCTAAAGAGATGCGGCATGAGCATCGAAGAAATGAAGGAATACCTAGCACTATGCCTGCAAGGTGAGACATCGATTCCTCAACGAAAAACGATGCTGGCCGAAAAACGCAGCAGGCTTGTCGAGCAAATTGCCGAATTAGAGGCCAGCGTGGAATACATCGATTGGAAGCAGGGCTTCTACGACGACGTACTGGCAGGCCGCACCGAGTACTTCAGTAACTTGCTGCCCGAAAAATGAGATAGCAACCTTTTAAAACCCACGGGCGCCTTTTCGTACTATGGCTACTGCGGGCTCGATGTCGGAATCGTCGTGACCATGGTTCGACCAATATTTCAACGCAGCTATAGGTCTGCTTGCCAAATAAGCGGCCATGAGCTGAGCATCTGGGACAAGCGCGGTCTATATCGGGGCCAAACAAAAGCATTGCGGCCAAGGCCGCAATCAGCGCACTGAAAGCGATACCCGGCGTCAACCTTGCAGGAGAAGTTATAAACGCCATCGTCGCGGCAGCCATCGTCGCAGCCATTGGCGAAGGCTCGGCGTTTGCCTTCGAGAAGGTGTGTCTGGGCGAAACGAGCGCGAAGGACGTTGATGCGATTCGCGACTTCAAGGAGCAGAAACTGGACAACGAGTTCGTCAGGAAAGTGACGAGATCATTGAAGATTTCGCTGGCAACGATCAGGGTAAGAATTCGCTCTAAGATTCGGCTGGCAACCTGGTTAAAACCCTAGGCCCAAACACCGGGAAAGCTTCCTCTTAAGTGCATTGGGAGTAATCCTGTTCGTGAGTACGGAATGAGTGCAAACAAATTGGATACTGCGTAGGCAACAGAACATGAAAGAGTAAAGTAGAGATACAGTAAGCTGCAGCAGTCCTCGAATTTCCAGTCGAGTGGGAGTAAGAAATCCTTGGTTATGGGGGTATAAATCGCAACATCGAGCAGAAATGCCCTCATAACCATATGAATCAATAATTTGGAATGCTCCCCGGTTATCCGAGGAGCATTCATTTTTTGAGCCAAGCTATCTTTCACATCAGGAATTACGCCACATGGGCAAGATAAAGACGCTGAACGTTAATATCAAATCTGTACTTTCATGCTTAAAATATGATAATATCCAGCATGAAAGTACACAAGCACGCGAAGAAGGCACGCGATGGTTCTGGTTGAAATGGCAGAAAGCGGCAACGGCTACGTGACCGCCTCGCAGGCGACGGAGGCCGGCATTCCTAGGCGAAAGCTCACCGAGGCCGTCAGAAAGGGGAACCTCATCCAGGTCGCCCGCGGTCTCTACGCGCTGCCCGAGACCTGGGAGGACCCGTACCTCGTCGCGCAGCACAGGTTCGCGCGCGGAGTCTTCTCCGATGACACCGCGCTGTTCCTGCACGGGATGACCGACCGTGCGCCCTTCTCCCTCACCATGACGTTCCCGAGGGGATACAACGCCACGCCCGCCAGGAAGGCGGGCGTCATCTGCCGCACCTGCGCCGACGACGTGCTGGGCCTCGGGATCATGGAGCTAACCACCCAGCATGGAAACGTTGTCAGAGTCTACGACCCGGAGAGGACGCTCTGTGACCTGGTAAGGGGCCAGAGAACGGTGGACTCGCAGGTCGTGATCCCGGCGATGCAGTCCTATGCGAAAAGTCCCAAGCGGGACGTGCAGAAGCTCGTCGGGTACGCCCGCAGCCTCGGCGTCGAGAGGAAGATCCGCAACTACCTGGAGGTACTGCTGTGAGAACCAAGAATGCGATGCAGCTCAAGGCCCGCATTAACAACATGGCCAAGGAGGCTGGCATCCCTGCCCAGGCGATGATGCAGAACTATCTGCTGGAAAGGCTGCTCGAACGTCTCGCGGAATCTCCGTGGCGCGATAACGTCGTCATCAAGGGCGGCGTGCTCATCTCCTCCCTCGTCGGCGTGGGTTCCAGGACCACCATGGACCTGGACACGACGGTCAGGGGGTTTGATCTCACCCACGAGTCGGCGGAGAGGGCGTTCCGTGAGATCGCAGCGGTGCAGGCAGACGATGACTGGGAATTCGAGTTCGACAGGACAGAAGACATCAGGGAGACCGATGACTACCCCGGCATCCGCGTGCACCTCAAAGCGAACTACGCTCCGATGTCCGCGCCCTTGACGGTTGATGTCACCACTGGGGACAGGATCACGCCCGAGGCCGTCGAGTACAGCTACCCTCTACTCTTCGGCGAAGGCGAGATTACGCTCATGGCATACCCGGTCGAGACCGTTTTGGCCGAGAAGCTCGAGACCGTTGTGACTCGCGGCGTCGCCAACACCCGCCCGCGTGACTTCTATGACATCCACGTCCTTATGGGGACGATGGGAGAGAGTGTCGACATGCTCACGCTCCGCGAGGCACTCGACTCAACATGCGAGAAGAGGGGCAGCCAGGCCGTCATCGCCCGTTGGGCCGAAGTCCTCGACGACGTCGCCAGTGACGAAGCCATGCTCGCTCAGTGGGCAAAGTACGTGCGGAAGAACCCCTATGCGAAGGGGATCTTGCTTCAGGACTGCTGCGCTACAGCAAAGGCGACTCTCGCCAGCATGATGGGCTAGGCATGATCTCTTATGTTGTCGTGACCCAGCGTGACCCCAGAGAATGTCCAGAATTGCCTGAAAAACCGTGACCCAGATTTGACCCCATGGATTTTCGGCAATTTTTGAGACTGGGTGTAAATAGGACGAACTGGGACAAACTACGACAAACTGGAACAAACTGGAGAGAGTTTTTAACTATTGAGTGGGAATAAATCGAGTTGCTTAAAAAAGCCAGTGTTTATGCGGGTTTCAGCGATTTCG
>ENA-OPBL01001884-OPBL01001884.1-human-gut-metagenome-genome-assembly--contig:-NODE-1884-length-16940-cov-13.925496_pt1 | contig 16940 bp, 17 predicted proteins | sample MGYA00241073_ERZ501461 | MGnify/ENA primary metagenome ERZ501461 (study PRJEB25962, sample SAMEA2042630) | human gut metagenome | biome: human gut; feature: human-associated habitat; material: faeces... | reverse complement strand
GATTGTTGCCCATCTGACGGGTGTCAAAAGCATTGGATGATAAGGTTGGTTTGCTGACTTTGATAGAAGTTGCAAAATCATTGAAAGATAAGCAACCTGCAATGAATATATACCTCGTGGCATCTGTTCAGGAAGAACTGGGAGCTCGTGGCGTCAGGACAGCAACTATGTCTATAGAACCAGATTTTGGAATAGCTATCGATGTTACTCATGCAACAGATTATCCAACTTGTTCACCGCAGAAAAGCGGAGAAATTAAAGTGGGTGCAGGAATCGTGATTGCTAAAGGTCCAAACATAGAACCCAATCTGGGTAGAAGAATGTTGGATCTTGCTAAACAAAATGATATCAAATATCAGATAGAACCGATAGCTCGACCAACGGGAACAGATGCAAACTTTATGCAGGTTACTGGTAGGGGCGTTAAGACTGCCTTACTTAGCATACCTTGTAGATATATGCATACACCCAATGAAATCGTATCTTTGGTAGATGTCAATGAGGGAGTGAAATTACTCACATATCTTTGCGATGTCGAATTAGATAATAAATAATTATTTGTTAATTTTTAAAACGTTTTAAAGATGAAAAAGAAGATCATTTTTTCATGGGAAGAGAAAAGTTCTTTTGATACAGAGCGCGTAGGAGCAATGTATTGCTTCAAGCGTTGTGATGTCAACCAGAACTAATCTTTTCTGAGGATACTTTGGTGGCATGCGCCAAAGTATCTCTCTTTATTTTGTTATTTTATGAGTACAAAAAAGAATGGTAGTTATCAGGCAGAAGATATTCTTTACTTTCCTGATGGTATTGAGTTGATTCCTTACGAGGATAAAACTCTGGTATTGTCAGTAAATACAGGCAATTGGATAGTTCTGTTTAATGACGAACAAGTCAAATATTTTAAGAGCCTCTTGATGGGAAAGACTGTTGGTGAGGTTTACAATCTGTCAGCAGAAGAGGATAAATTGCCTGATTTAATGAAAGTACTATCCTCTATATATGCAAGAGATTTAGCCCTTGTAGGTCATGCACCACACCCTAATTTCCTTATAGCTTCAAAATATCTGAATATATATCTTACAAATGCTTGCAACCTTCATTGTGTTCACTGTTTTATGAACGCAGGCGTCAAATTAGACCATGAATTGACTTCTGAGAAGTGGAAGGAAGTGTTGGCAGATTTCTATGCGGAAGGTGGTGAATATGTTACTTTTACAGGCGGTGAACCTACGATGTATCCTCAATTTGAGGAAGTTGTTATGTTTGCTCATCAGACAGGATTGAAGGTAACTGTATTATCTAATGGACTGTTGTGGTCTGAGGAAAAGATCCAACGAATGAAGTCATATCTTGACGAAATCCAGTTTAGTATAGATGGCGTTACAGAGCAAGATAATGCAAAGGTAAGAGGCAAGAATCATTTCCAGAAGGTTGTAGATACAGTATGTCAGTTTGCCAATACAGGAGTTAAAACCTCAGTTGCTACCACATTTACATGGGAAAATTTATCTACTGCAGATGAATATAAGCGATTTGTTGATAGCATCCGGGCGAAAGTCGGTAATCGGGTATTCTTTAAGTTGACTAAGAAAATGCTACCAGGTAGAGGTAAGTCATTTTCAGAGGAGGATAATAAAAGATATTATGAGCAGATAGATGCTATTGAGCGTTATGTAGATCCGACAGCAGGTTATGCCAACTTCATTGAGGGCATGAACCGAATACCGTTATTCGCAATTGTGGTTTTGGAGGTTTGTCCATTTCTTCCAATGGAAATGTTTATTTCTGCAATCGTATTCATGAAGTGGATTGTTACGGCAATGTCCTTCATGATAAACTTGCTGATCTTCTTGAACATGGTAAACATTCTTTAGATACTACTGCGGTAGAAAATGTATCCAATTGCCATGATTGTAAATTAAGATATATCTGTGGAGGTGATTGCCGTATCGACCATTTTAATTTCAAAGGACGTATAAAGGAGTGGAAAAAAGAATTGGTTCAGACTCGATGCTCCGAAGAATTAAAAAAACGCCTCATTAAGAAAATGGTTGAGAGTTTTACTTTTTACTATCAGTAGAAGTGCTTATGTATCGTTGTGTTTGTATTTATGAAACCTATTCTTCTCCCCGTAGAGTAGAGGTTAGAATAGAAGTTTGCCAAGGTAGCCACACAAAATCATTGTCACCTTTTATTCGTAAGGTGGATGTGGACACTTTGGCGCAGAACTGCGTCCCTGAATCCAAACCATTACTTCCATTGATGAATCAGATGGGAATGATAAAGCAACCATTCAGGTTGTCAGGAATGGTTTTGGAAAATGCACAGGTTCAGGATATACTGCAAAGGAATCCCTGGTGCGGTGTACAAAACAACGGAAAAGGATCAGTTAAAAACCTTTCTCCTGTTTTACCTCTTGCTCGAAAGCGTAATCTTTCTAAGGGGGTATTTCTGGGGGGAGAGCTATATATAACCAATATCGTAAATTGGAATAAAAACATTAAAATCCGTTTATCTTATCAGAATGCCATAACTTCATTTTTCCCAAAATATAACGTGTGTCCTTATTTGTCTTCAGAAGGAACGCTCTTTTTAAGAGATGAGGTGAAAGAGAGAGAGCTCCTTTCTGAACTTCTTGTCCATGTGGATTTGGAAAAAGGAGAAATGACACTTGATGGTTATGATATGGAATTCTTGGGCTCTTTAGCTCAAAAGGGTTGGAAAGTTTTTGTAGAGAAAGCCAAAGGACCAGCATCACAGGTTTATCTTCGTCGTCATTCTTCGGGAATAGAGTGGTTTTCTTCAACGGAAAAGGAAACCGAAGGAGAAAATAGCTTGATAGACCAAATGCTGAACAGTTATCTTCAGGGAAGAAACTATGTGGATTCCAAAGGAAATCTAAGCCTGTTTAGGGCAAAAGATATTACTCAGGTAGAACCAGAAACGATTTCTGAATCTTTGCCTTCTTTTAATTGGCAGACAGTTTATGGCAGACAGATTTCTCTTTCAAGTTCTGAAGAAAAACAAATTAGGGAAAGCATCAGTAATGGTGTAAATGCGAAATTGCGTTCTTATCAGTTAGAAGGAGTAAGATGGTTAGCTGCGATGAGAATAAATCATCATGGATGCCTGTTGGCAGATGAAATGGGATTGGGTAAGACACTACAAGTTTTATCTCATCTTTATGCATTGGGTAAAACCGATATGCCACATTTGGTAATAGCCCCTACATCTTTGGTCTATAATTGGCAGAGTGAAATTAAGAAGTTTATTCCATCATGGGAAAATAGAATAGGGGTTCAACTTCACAGTCCTGATAAGACTAAGCAACTTTTAATCGTTTCATATGATATCCTTCGTCTGAATATAGACAAATACAAACAGATAGAATATGATACGATTATCATTGATGAAGCACAGATTATCAAAAATCGCGAAACACAGAAATATAAGGCTATCAAGACATTGAAAAGCCTGCACCATATCATTCTTACAGGAACGCCTATAGAGAATAGCATAGATGATATCTGGTCGCATTTCATGATTTTGATGCCTGGGATGAAAACCTTATATACATCTCTGAATAAACGGTGTCAGTCTAAGACGGATGAGTCTTTTTTGGAATTATCCAGAAAGTTCTTGAAACCATTTATTCTGAGACGTACGAAGCTGGAAGTATTAAAGGATTTACCGAAGCTGATAGAGAAAACGGTTTATGTGGAAATGTCCTCAGCAGAGCGTCATCTCTATGATAACGTGCATAAAATGGTATTGAGGGCTTTGTCAAATGGAGTGAGTGGAAGAATCGAGAGTATAGCCTTGGAAGGCTTGTTGAGACTGAGACAAGCCTGCGTGTCACCTGTATTGCTTCCTCATTCATTATATAAAAGTACAAACAATTCGGTTTCTTCGAAGTTGCTATTGGCTATGGATTATATCGAAACATTCAGAGAAAAGGGCGAAAAAGTATTGGTCTTCTCTCAATTTGTCGGTGCTTTGGAAGAAATGGAGAAAATATTAGCAATAAGAGGTTTTCATTATGAAAAAATCTACGGTGATACCCGCGATCGTGTAACTCCTATTGAAAGATTTCAAAAGAGTAAGGATATCTCTGTCTTTTTAATCAGTCTGAAAGCAGGAGGCGTAGGTTTGAATCTTACAGCTGCAAGCAATGTCATCTTATTGGATGATTGGTGGAATCCGGCAGTAGAAGATCAGGCATTTGCAAGAGCACATCGCATTGGTCAGCAAAAAAATGTGATGGTCTTTCGGCTTATCTGCAAAGATACAGTCGAAGAGAAAGTACTGCAATTACAAGAGAAAAAAAAGCAAACAATTGATATGTTCAATGCAGCAGGTGCTAAGTTGAGCATAGATGAAATAAAGGGGTTGTTGAACTAAAAACTAAAATAGTGGAAGATTTAAGTTTAGCATTGCGGGCAATGTTTAGTCAGATGAAGGGAGATGAAATACTGAATGCCCTTTATCGGAAAGACAATTATCCTATAGAACATTTAGATTCAGAATGCGGTGAGTCCTTGATAATGAAAAAACTTATGTGCGAGGATGAGTGCAACTATACTCTGGATCAATTGTCGATGATAGGAGAAGTTATTTCAAAGAAATGGATGGTTGCGGATAAAGATTGCTTACCATTGAAGTTTCATCAGGGAGATTCTGTATTTAATATGCTTCTTTATTTTGCTTCTAAAACCTTGTTAGTAAAGGATGGAGATCCTATTTGCAGGTATCGTTCCCTGTTAAGATGGCATGGGTTAACGATTCAGCAAGGAGAAGATCTGTTTACTACCTCTTACTTAGCGTCACATGATTTGACCAATGGATATGAAAGGAAATATTTTGATTGGGATGCTTATTTGAAGCATGACTGCAAGGAGTTGAATGCCCTTTTTGCAAAGCCGATGGCTGAATTACACATGCATCTGAAAGGCTCCTCCTATAATGTTGATATCAGTTGGATATGTCTGATGAATCATATCTCCTCAATGAGGAACATATTTGATAAAATAGCCTTAAGTAGAAAAGATACAGATTGGGATGTTAACCTTTATGAAAAGGTTAGGAAAGCGGCCATTATCAGGTATTATCTTGCAGGTGTTGTAGAATGCCACAAGTTCCCAATATCTAAGGCGGAGATGTTTAGCTTTCTGGAGAATAATAAACTTGGATTAAATGGAGACCATACACCTACTTTTGAAACATTAGTCAATAAATGTCATCATATTGCTGAAGATCAGGCCAAACGGGAAACAGAAGATATTGAGAATGTTTTAGATTATATACCTGTAGGGTACTATCATAAATATCCTGTTACAGAATTGGTAATGGCATCAGAGCGCAAATTGATGTATCAGTGTTTTAGAAAAATTTATTCCAATGAATATAAAGATACGGATTTCCCTACTTTATTCTATGCATATATAGCCTATAAGGATTATTTCAGACATGTTATTCTGCAATTAAATGTCAGGGCTGGTTTTGCTAATTTTGCCAACTATGAAAAGTTGAAGTCAGATTTTATACTCAAGCAATATAATCCATTATTGTATAAAGCTGCAATTGAAGGATTTTTAGGTTATTCAAAGAATAGATATGTAGAGGCAAGAATTGTGCCTAAGAATTCTGCAGAGGGTATTAAAAAGTCGTTGACGGAGATATATGATTCGATAAAAGAAGAGAATAAAGATAAGTGTTCGATTATATTTCATTTTATCAAAAGACGTGATGAATCTTATAATTCAGAAACTCAAATACGTCATAATGAATTGCGAGGTGAATTACGGGACAAAGCATTTGCCATTTATGATTTTCGTAAAGGGAGAGATGATGATAAGTTAATCGGTCGCGTTGTCGGAATAGATGCTGCAAATTCGGAGATTTATGCCAGACCGGAGGTTTTTGCACAGACTTTTAGGTTCCTTCGTGGTCACGAAGTGTTTTCTTCTGAGCATGATAGGCCCAACGATTTAAACATCACTTATCATGTAGGTGAAGATTTCCTTGATGTAGCAGATGGCTTAAGAGCCGTAGAGGAGGCCCTTCTTTTTCTTGGTTTGCGCAATGGAGATCGTTTAGGACATGCTTTGGCACTTGGAACTGATGTTCGCAAGTATTATGCAAAGCGATATGATACTATATGTGAAAACAAGCAAGTCTTGCTTGATAATTTTGCTTGGTTGCATCATAAATGTGTACGCCTAAAAGGTTCTCCATCACTACTTGGCTTTCTGGAAACTATGTTTCATAAATATTTTAGGGATCTATATGATAAGAAGTTTTGGAACAAGAAGACTCAATCAGATCGAATGTTTGCAGAGTCAAGTGATGATTGGGAAACATTAGATAATGTCGAGACCTATTATCTTTCTTGGATGTTAAGAGGCAATTCTCCTACTTTTGGTATAGATTTCGACTCTTATGACGAAATGTCAAATAGTAAGGATAAACAATGGATTAAAGCAGGATTGAACCATCATGTTGGTGTGGATTTAGCAGGGCACAATAGTAATGCCAGAATGCTATATGACATGTATCATTCCAAGAAGTATGCAGATAGGTGTATGTCTGTGGATACCTTTACTATGCCAGCTGATTACAGAGAAGATTATTATGAGTTATTGGAGATGATTCAAGAGCAACTTCTTTGTAAGATAGAGAAGAGGCATATTGCAATAGAATGTAATCCTTCCTCTAATTACAAAATAGGAGAAATGGAACGGTATGATGAGCATCCGATTCTTCGTTTCTTTAATTTTGGTTTGGATACTCCTTATAAGCCCCATAACATATCAGTTTCGATTAATACTGATGATCAGGGGGTATTCTCTACCTCTCTTGAGCGTGAGTATTCCTTGATGGCTTTGGCTATGGAAAGGAACGAGTTGAAGGGACATAAAAATTCCCCAAGAGCTGTGATAGAGTGGTTAAATCGAGTTCGTGAGATGTCAATTGAACAAAGATTTGATTATGACAGAGAAGATGAGGAAACAGAAGAGTTAAATGATAGTGATTATTAATTTTAAAGAATGAATGTATGAACAGATATTTTTTTGAATGTTTTGTAGAACAGATTTATCATTTCGAAGCGTAAACCACCAATACAGCGTAAGGTGGGGTAAATGAAAAATATTATCTTTGCAACCGTTTTAAAATTCGCATAAAATGGAAAGCAAAGAATATTTTGAAAAGGTGATGCAAGACTACAACCAGAACCGCAAGGGTCGTAGCTTGCGTAGGTATTGCAAAGATGAAGCAGTTGATTATGACTGGCTCATCCAGTATAAGAAAACTTATCCTTTACAGGAAAAGAAACAAGAGCAACCGCAAGATGCTTTTATACCTAATTACTATAAAGGATGAAACTCCTAAGCCAACAACCTGGCAAGTGGAGACCTTGATTTTGAAATCTCCAGACGGAGAGCAGATTGAGATAAAGAGCAACAGTTTGTTTGTCGTGGCAGAATTGCTTCATAAAATGTCTTAGCCATGATAAACTTTGATATAGATAATGTCAACGTCAGTTCAAACGAAAATAAGAATATGAATATACAAGATAAAATATCTGCATTGGAGGCAGAGAAAGCTGCCGCCGATGCCCGTATAACTAAGGCAAAAGCCCAAACTGCCGCTGCTAATCAAAGAGCATCCGAAAATAGCGCCCGTGCCTCCAAAGCAGAGGCTGAGATACTAAAGTTGCTTTCGAGTCCAAACTTTCCAGAAGACAAGAAACAGCAAATTCTATCGAAAATGCGAGCTTTTGGAAGTAAAGTTTGATATGGCTTAACAGTTATACAATTATGGCAAATGATAAATATAAAACTCGTGTTGGCATCAATGTGATAGAGAAAGTGATTTCGTTGAAAGAACAAGATCAAGAGTTCTTGACGAATAAAACCATCTTGTCTTATCTTGGTGGTGTAAGCAGAGATTTTATAAGAAATCTGCGTGAAAGTGGTGAACTTCCATATTATAAGATTCGTAATACCATATTTTATAAAATCTCTGATGTCAGAAAAATGGTAGAGAAGCACCGAATTTGATAATGGAATAAGCCTATTGTCATGCGGTCCCATCCCGCACAAACCCTCTGACGAGACCTCTGATGGTCCGTCAACTTTATAGCGAAGCGGTTAAGAGCGACGGGGAGGAGCGGTTACATCCTCTCCCTTCTGAGAAGGGCAGAGGCTTGGAGAGGGATGTGGAGCTCCCTTTGGAAAGGGAGACGGAGGAATTCGAAAAAAATAAAAATAATATAAAAGTTATGGATAATAGAAATGTAGCCCTTATTACGGGTATTACAGGTCAGGATGGATCATACTTGGCTGAGTTGTTATTGGAAAAAGGATATGATGTCCACGGAACAATCCGTCGTTCATCTACAGACTACCGTGAGCGTATCGCTCATCTGGAAGGTAAACCTAATTTCCACCTTCATTATGCCGACTTGGGCGACTCTATGAGCATCATTCAGGTGATGAACAAGGTGAAACCAACCGAAGTTTATAACCTCGCTGCCCAGAGCCACGTTCAGGTAAGTTTCGACTCTCCCGAGTTTACCGCCGACGTAGATGCTACAGGCGTACTCCGCGTTCTGGAGGCTATCCGCCAGTGCGGTCTTGAGAAGACCTGCCGCATGTATCAGGCTTCCACCTCAGAGCTTTATGGTAAGGTAGAAGAGGTTCCTCAGAACGAGAACACTCCATTCCACCCTTATTCTCCATACGCTGTTGCCAAGCAGTATGGTTTCTGGATTGTCAAGGAGTATCGTGAGGCTTACAATATGTTCTGCTGTTCTGGTATCCTCTTCAATCATGAGAGTGAGCGCCGTGGCGAGACTTTCGTTACCCGCAAGATTACATTGGCTGCAGCCCGCATCAAGCAGGGCAAGCAGAGCAAGCTCTATCTAGGTAACCTGGATTCACTCCGCGACTGGGGTTATGCCAAGGATTATGTAGAGTGTATGTGGCTGATTCTCCAGGCTGAGAAGCCAGAGGACTTCGTGATTGCAACAGGTAAGCAGCACTCTGTGCGTGAATTCGCCCAGCTGGCCTTCCACTATGTAGGAATCGAACTGACGTGGGAAGGCAAGGAAGAGAACGAGAAGGGTATCTGCGTTGAGGGTCCTGAGGAACTCATCGGTAAGACGCTCGTAGAGGTTTCACCAGATTTCTACCGTCCAACAGACGTTGTCAATCTCTGGGGTGACCCAACCAAGGCAAAGGCAAAGCTCAATTGGAATCCTAACACCACCTCTTTTGAGGAATTGGTGAAGATCATGGTAGAGAGCGATATGGCCAAGGTGGCTGCCGAGGATGCTGGTCAGAAGGTTCGCTGCAATTTGGCAGAGTATTTAGAGAAAGGTATCGTTAAGTAAAGGTAATGATGGATCACAACGATATACAAATCATTATTATGGCCGGCGGTATAGGCAGCCGCTTCTGGCCAATGTCAACCCCCGATTACCCAAAGCAGTTCATTGATGTGATGGGTGTCAGTCGTTCCCTCATTCAATTGACAGTAGATAGATTGAAGCCAATCTGTCCTGTTGAGAACATGTGGGTAGTGACAAACGAGAAATATATCAGCATTGTCAAGGAACAAATCCCTGATATGCCAGTAGATAGATATAGTCAAATTCTGGGGCGATCCTACCAAGGCTAAGGCCAAGTTTAACAGGAATCCTAACACCACTTTTTCGAGGAATTGGTGAAGATCATGGTAGAGAGCGATATGGTCAAAGTTGCCGCTGAGAATGCTGGTCAGAAGGTTCGCTGCAACCTGGCTGAGTACTTGGAGAAGGGTATCGTTAAATAGCAAATTACATTACACTAATGAAGCTTTTTGAAAAACTTCGAAGTTTTTTACGCGGACTTTATTATTTGTTCTTCCGTCCTAATGAAGGGTTTATAAAGGAAGAACAAAAAATAAAGGAAAAATATTATAGTCAAGAATATCCACTAAAAAGAATTGGCGAAACAACAATCATTATTATGATTGATGGTCGTAGCATTCATGGTGGGTTGACTGATCGTCTGCGTGGTATAACAACAATATACCAATATTGCAAGCAGAAAGGTTTAAACTTCAAGTTAAATTATGTGTATCCTTTTAAATTGCAAGACTATTTGGCTCCCAATTCTTATAATTGGATAATAGAAGAAAAAAATATCAGTTACAACTCTGAACAAACAGCGGTTGTTGTGCTGAATGATTATCAACTTGATATCAAGCTACATAGATTCTATTTAGACTCAAGAATACGTAAAAACAGAGGTAAGCAAATACATCTTTATACTAATACATATTTCTTTGATAATAAGTTCGCAGCTTCTTACGGAGATTTATTTGTACCTACTGAGCCTCTACAAACAGCAATAGAATTCAATCAGAAGCAAATTGGCAAAAAGTATGTTGCTATGGTATTTCGATTTCAGCAGTTGCTGGGCGACTTTAAGGAACAAGGGTATAAAGTGTTGTCAAAAGATGAACAAGAAGAACTGGTAAAGAAATGTATAGAAAAGGTTAATACTCTTCATGAGGAACGACACCCTGATGATATTATTCTGGTGACTTCCGATAGTGGAAGATTCTTGCAGGAAATAACCAGGCAATTGAATTATGTTCGTATCATTCCTGGCAAAGTAGTTCATATGGATCATACTGCTGATGCCGCTTTTGATACTTATATGAAATCTTTTGAAGATATGCTTCTTTTGTCTAAAGCTGATAAGATATATCTTCTCCAAACAGGAGATATGTATCATAGTGGCTTTGCAAAGAGAGCTGCAATGATAAACAATAAAGAATACGAAGAGATAATTTTTTAAAATGGATAAATTAGTATCAATAGTTATTCCTGTTTATGGAGTAGAAAAGTTTATTGATCAGTGTGCTCGTAGTCTTTTTGAACAGACATACGATAACATTCAGTATATTTTTGTGAATGATTGCACTAAAGACAATTCTGTTATTTCATTAAAAGAGATTATAGAATTATACCCTGATCGGAAAAGCCAAGTTCTGATTATTGAAAAAGAAAAGAATGAAGGTCTGCCTCTTGCGAGAAAGACAGGAATGCAATATGTAAAAGGCGAGTATGTCATGCTGTTAGATTCTGACGATTGGGTAGAAACAACGATGGTAGAACAAATGTTAAATGCAATAGTAGCTGAAAATACAGACGTTGTTTATTGTGATTATTATAGAAATAGTGATACACAAACACCCATCAACTGCATAGAGTTATCTAATACCAAGGAATATATAAAGAATATGTTTCTGTTAAGAGCACCTGCGCAGACTTGGAATAAAATTTATCGTACTGAGCTATTTGATGATGTTGAATTTCCTTTAAAAAGCATGCATGAGGATTTGTATATCAACATACAAGTGATGTCGTATGCAAAATCAGTTTCTCATCTAAGGAAAAATTTCTACCATTATCGCAACAATCCAAATTCAATAACCCATAATTATCCTTTAGAACAAACCATTGAGAATCTACGTCTTATGCGTTACTTTTTGGAAGAGAAGAACATGAAGGATGTATTGCCTTGTTTTTATTCATTTTTGAATTATGTAAAGAGTTTTGCATTTAAACGTATTCGTCCGTTGGATAAATCTATCATGCAGCAACTATTCATGATAGACAAAGAGTCCGATAAGTACATTTTTCAACGTCAGCAGTTTAATAGTTTTCCTACACAATTATATTTGTTTGTAAAAATGTTGATGGTAAAGGTTGGCATTTGGTAAGGTCTTATGTAAAGGACCTTTGTTGTTCTTATGATTCAAAAAGAGAGATAAAATGGTTTGAATCTAAATTGTTGAGGATTTAATGCCGAATTAGTAATACATGAAAATTAGAATAAAGCATCAAAATAATGTGAATATGGGGGGGAACTCAGAGTGTATCAACATGTTGCGGTTTCCTCTCGCCATACTCGTCGTGTTTGTGCATAGTTTCGGTGCTGACATTGATATCGTCCAACTCCATGCCTGTGGTTTAACGGGTGCTGCCGTATATGACTATGTCAGGCTGTTCTGCTCTGTGGTGATAGCGAGAAGTGCTGTCCCCATCTTCTTCATCATATCAGGATACCTCTTCTTTCTGAAGGTAGAGGAGTATGGTAAACAGGTGTATGCCAATAAGCTAAAGAAACGATGGTATAGTCTTGTAATCCCCTATCTCGCATGGAACATACTCTTCATGCTTTGGACTTTGATGTTCATTGTGGGCGGTATTTTGTTGCATGGTAAACCTTGGAGCGGCATCAGTGATTATTTCTTACAGAATGGTTGTCTCCACATACTTTGGAACAGCGGCGTATGGGGTGAGCGAACCACATGGCTTGGAGTTGAGACTCACAACAGTGGTCCTGTTCTCTTGCCCTTTTGGTATATGCGTGACATGATTGTGATGGTCGTGTTGTCACCCGTCATCTTTTGGCTAGTCAGGAAGATGGGGTTTCTATTTATTGTCTTGCTGACGGCTATCTATGCTTTCGATATTAGAATTTCATGGATGAGCGGCACATTTATGGCTGCAGGTTTGTTCTTTAGTTTAGGATCTTATTTCTCCATTAAGAAGCTGAGTTTTACCGATGTATTATGGCGATGGAGATATGTGATATTACCATTGACTATGGTCTTGATTGTTTGGCAAACTTATAGCGGTTCTCAGATGGGGGATACAATGTCAAGAATGATACATCCGTGGCTTGTCATCATACAGAGCTTTGCCATTATCATCGTGGCATCAGCAATGTGTCGGTATCAATGCTGTTACCTATTGAACAAGAAACAGGCCAAGACTTCCTTCTTCATCTATGCCATGCATCCATTTATCCTTGGTCGCGTGATAACTGGTATTAACAAGATAATGCCGATGGGCGATACTTGGTATGTTATGACCATAAATTATCTGGCAGCCCCTTTGACTTGCGTAGGAATATGCGTGGGAGTATATTGGGGAATGAGAAGATGTTTACCAGGAGTGATGAGAATGTTGACGGGTGAGAGAAAAACTAAGAACTTTAGATTATAAAAAGAGGTTTGTAGAAAGTCTTTGACAAAAAAATAACTAAAAGACTTGGCGAACTATTATAAAGCAGATATAATCGGATTGGCAACATGGTAATGGTTAATAAAATATTAAATTTTTAACAACTCAATATGAGAGGCCGTGTCATGGATTTATGACACACTCACATAAAGGGATATGCCCTAATTTGAGTACTAACTTCTTAGGGAAAGAAAATATCATTTATTATTCAATATATAATAAGCGGAGAAATGTTTAATTTGGAAAAATTTATAGCTGATTTTGTAATTAATCGGCCTGTTAGCATGTTTGCCCAAGATATAGAGGCAAACAAGGAGAAACTTTCTGCCGAAATAAAAAGCAAGAAAGTGTGTGTAATTGGTGGTGCTGGTTCTATAGGTTCTTCATTCATCAAAGCAGTTTTGCGTTTTGAACCAAAAAGCGTAGTCGTTGTTGACTTGAACGAGAACGGACTGGCTGAATTGGTTCGTGATGTACGAAGCACAGAAGGGCTTTATGTTCCAGATGAGTTTCGTTGCTATACGCTTAATTTTGCAGATCCAATCTTCGAACGTATTTTCCGTGAGGAGAAAGGCTTTGACATTGTCGCTAATTTTTCTGCTCATAAGCATGTACGTTCTGAGAAAGATAAGTATAGTGTTCAGGCACTTATTGAAAACAATGATATCAAGGCAAAGAAACTGATGGATTTGCTTTGTGTATATCCTCCAAAGCATTTCTTCTGCGTTTCTACAGATAAGGCTGCTAACCCCGTTAACATCATGGGGGCCAGTAAGCGTATTATGGAAGACCTGGTGATGGCTTATAATGAGCATTTCAAAGTAACAACAGCTCGTTTTGCCAATGTTGCTTTCTCTAATGGTTCTTTGCCAGATGGATGGATCCATCGTTTGCAGAAGAAGCAGCCTTTGGCAGCCCCATCAGATGTGAAGCGATACTTTGTATCTCCTGAGGAGTCTGGTCAGATTTGTATGTTGGCTTGTATCCTTGGTAATGGCGGTGAGGTGTTCTTCCCTAAGTTGGGTGAAGAGCAGATGCTTACCTTCTCATCTATCTGTGATGACTTCGTAAAGGCAGAAGGCTTCAAGAAGGTGGAGTGCAAGAATGATCCAGAGGCAAAGAAGTATGCTGCAGATATGGATTACGAGAGTGATAACTATCCTGTTGTTTACTTCAAGAGTGATACTACAGGCGAGAAAGCTTACGAGGAATTCTATGTTCCTGGTGAGAAAATCAATATGACTCGTTTCTCTGCACTCGGTGTAGTTGAGGAGACTAGCCGTCGTCCGATGCCAGAGATTAATCAGTTCTTTGATGAGCTGGAAGGCATCTTTGCAGAGCCGGACTTCACCAAGGCTGAAATCGTGACATCAATCAAGAAGTTTATACCTAACTTCGAGCATGAAGAAAAAGGAAAAAACTTGGATCAGAAAATGTAATATCCATAAATGACAATATTACTCAATAAGAATGGTTATGAGCCTTTTTTAGACTTTTTAAAGGCGTATGCCATTATAGGTGTTCTCTTAGGACATACTATTCCATATTTAGATGAAACAGGTTATAGCCTATGGTATGGCATGCAAGTTCCACTGTTTGTTTTAATACAAACATTTCATGTTTTCAAAAAAGAGACCTATCAGTTAAATATACCCAAAATAGTTAAGCGTGTTCTTTTACCTTATGTATTAATTCAAATATTACCATTATGGTATTTTATATATAAAGGTATTAGATTCGCAGATATAATTGGATATTATACTAATGGGGGGGTATTGGACCAGGTTCCTATTATCCATGGATTTATCTTCAGTTAGCTTTCATATTATCATTTGTCAAACCTCTGTTTGAGAAGACCAGTTCTTCATATATGTTTATAGTGTTTGTTGTAATTTGTGAAGGCTTGGAAATTCTAACATCATTGCTTCATATATCAGATGGTCTTTATAGACTGCTATCTATAAGATATATCTTTTTGATATACTTAGGTTGGATTTGGGTAAAAAAAGGTATTGTGCTGAATACAAAAACAGTATTGCTTTCTTTGTTCAGTATGGCTACTATCATTTATTTCGAATATTTCTATAAAGCAACAGAACCGTGGTTTTATGATACTGCATGGAGAACGCATAGATGGCCTTGTTATTATTATGTTTCTATATTACTATGCGGAATACTATATTGGGTATATAATATAACTAAGAGTAACCCATTAGTATTATCAATAACAAAAATACTATCTAAGTGTTCCTATGAAATATTCCTTGTCCAGATGGTGGCAATACCATTCTTACCACCTTTAAGTTTCGTACATGATGAATTGTTGCAACATGTTTTAAAAATAATTTTTATTTTTATAATAAGCATTATTGGTGGATTTTATTTCAATAAGTGTTATAACATTTTGCTTAAAAATATATAAAAATGGCAGATTTTAAGAAAACGATAGACTTTATCAAGTCTGTTTATGGCAACCAGGAGTTTACTCCTCTGGCTGTTCCTGTTTTTGCAGGTAATGAAAAGAAATATCTCAACGAGTGTATTGACACAACCTTCGTTTCATCCGTGGGTAAGTTTGTCGATCGCTTCGAGGAGGATATGGCAAAATATACAGGTGCCAAGAAGGCAGTGGTATGTGTTAGTGGAACTAATGCTCTTCACATGAGCTTGTTGCTTGTTGGTGTAAAGCAAGATGATGAGGTGTTGACTCAGGCTCTTACTTTCATTGCAACCTGTAATGCATTGAGCTATATTGGAGCCCATGCCGTATTCATCGATGTGGATCGCTCCACAATGGGCCTTTCTCCTGATTCTTTGAAGGCATGGCTTGAGAAGAATGCAGAGGTTCGCATGAACGTTCGCAAGGGAGAACTTCCAAAAAGCAAGGATTTCGCTTTCGAAGAGGACGACTTGGCTTGTTATAACAAGAATACTGGTCGTCGTGTTAAGGCTTGTGTTCCAATGCACTCATTCGGTCACCCTGTCCGCATTGATGAGATTGCTGCTATCTGTAAAGAGTGGCATATCGAACTTGTAGAGGATGCTGCAGAGAGTATTGGTTCAACTTTCAAGGGACAGCATACAGGTACATTTGGTAAGATTGGTGCGATTAGCTTCAATGGCAACAAGACCATCACTACTGGTGGTGGCGGTATGATGCTCTTCAATGACGAGGAGTTGGGAGCATACGCAAAGCATATCACCACACAGGCAAAAATACCACATCGTTGGGAGTTCCGTCACGACCATGTAGGTTACAACTATCGCATGCCAAATATCAATGCAGCTATGGGATGCGCTCAGTTGGAGAACATTGACAAGTATGTAGCAAGCAAGCGTAAGGTTGCTGCTGAATATGAGGAGTACTTCAAGAATGTACCAGATATCGAGTTCTTCGTAGATTCTCCAAATACAATTTCCAACTATTGGCTCAATGCTGTTATCTTGAAGGATAAGGAGGCACAGATTGACTTCCTTACTCAGACAAATGATAATGGCGTTATGACTCGTCCTATCTGGGAACTCATGAACCGCCTGCCTATGTTTGAGAACTGCGAGAACGATGGTTTGAAGAATACCATCTGGTTTGCGGATAGAGTAGTAAATATTCCTAGTTCAGTAAGAATAAATTAAAATAATTATGGAAGAATATGAAATGATATGTTCAGAATGCGGAAGAAGATTCCGAGTTCAAGTAACAACAATGAACGTACCAGGAGGTAAAGAAAGAGAAGATATTTATTGTCCGTATTGTAATGCGTATAATGGCTATCGTATGACTAGCGGCTTTGTATATACATCCTAAAATCCGCAAGCAATCTCAATGGCAATCTCAATTGCAGTAAAGAGCTTG
>ENA-OPBL01001872-OPBL01001872.1-human-gut-metagenome-genome-assembly--contig:-NODE-1872-length-17029-cov-2.889655_pt1 | contig 17029 bp, 19 predicted proteins | sample MGYA00241073_ERZ501461 | MGnify/ENA primary metagenome ERZ501461 (study PRJEB25962, sample SAMEA2042630) | human gut metagenome | biome: human gut; feature: human-associated habitat; material: faeces... | reverse complement strand
TCGTCCAAGGCCCGGTCTTGAGCCGCCTGGGCCGATAGGGACGGTAGGATTCGCTCTCGTCGGACGGGAACCACGCGTTGCGTTTGATCTCACGGCTGACGGTGGACGGGCTGCGCCCGATCATCGCGCCGATCGCCCGTATGCCGGTCCCGTTGCCGATCTCGATCTGGATGACCTGGCGTTCCTCTTCCGACAGGTGCGAATACACTTCCCCCATAGGTGCAACATCCCTTCCGGACTGGTTTTCTAGACAATCTCCAATCTAACGGGGTGTTGCACTTTCATTTAGACAACGGGGCGTTTGTCAAGCAACCGGTAGGGGAGATACAATTATCTTGTAGCGTTGATCGATTCCAAGGAGGGAATTATGAGCTATATGAAAAAGATTGCTTCAACGCTCGCGGCGGCAGTCGCGTCCGTTGCTTTTGCCCTTGTTCCAAGCGTTGCACTGGCCAACGGCACCGATAGCGTTCCCTATGAGGCGAACGCCACCGTTGTCGTTGCTCCCAACGCTCCTGAAGGGTCAGAGTTGATCTTTGACCTTGAGACGAAGACGTTCACTGACATTGTTCTCCCGAACGGACGCACGCTTAAGCCAAGCCGTGGTTGCACCAACAATACTTCCGCTTGCTGGGCAGGCGGCGGAGCGCTCGGCGACATGGAGTTTACGGGTACTGGCGCGGTTAATGGCAATTAGCCCAGCCGGAGCAGCTTCTACTCCAATAACAAGTCAGCGGACATCGGTTTCACCTGGAAAGGAGAACGGGTGTACGTAAGCCAGATTGCTGCAAACCGCATATTCACGCCAAACGGCTCTGTCGACGGCTTCTACGTCACCCGTTACTAAAACCTATGGGAGAGCACATCCTTTCCCTACAACACCTTTAGACAGAGGGCCGGTGTCTTCGGGCACCGGCCCTCCGCGGTCCTAGCGGCTGTGCCGGTGATGTGGCTGCGGAATCGGTTCGTGTGTTGTCTTTGCTTTTTCGATGTTCTCAGCCAGTCTTTGTTTGATTCGTTCGTTGAAGCGGCTGCGGTTGAGTCTGCGCACGCGATCCTCGTAGGGTTTACGCATGTGGTCGAGCGTGGCCTTGGATGCGTTGGTGCGGAAGGCGTTGGCCTCGGCGTAGGTAGCCGGGATGGTCGTGTTCTCAAGCCACGGCGCCGTTTGCTTCAGAAGCTGGGATTGCTCGGCGGCGGTCCTCTCGGCCGCGTGTCGGAGCCATCCGCGCGTGAACGGGTTCGCGTGCTCGGCCTTTTCGCTGGCCTCGCGCGCCACGTCGATGATTCGTTGCACGTCCCTGACTTCCCGTGGAGGCTCGGTCTTCCACCGTTCGGTGAGGTCGGCGAGCTCACGCCTGGCCTCGTCCAGTTCGTCCACCGGTTCCGGCTCGGGACGCCGCGGTTCGCGTCCGATCTCCCGCGGCACGGGATCAGGCTTGGATTCCAAGCTCCTGCCGGACGTGCTCCTGGGGGGGGGCGTGGGCGCTTCGACCAGTTGCCGGCCACGCGACGCTATGGGCTGGCGATCGAACACGAGTGATTCCCGGAACCGGCTCATCGCCGTGTCGAGTTCCTTCCTGGCCTGCTCCTTGAATTGTCCGAGCAGGCCGGTCGGGTCGCCCATCTGTTTGCGGATGGCCGTCAGGTACCGGTTGGCCGTGGCGATGCGCCGGTTGATCGCATTGAGTATGCTGTGCCCACCTCGTTTGGTGATCTCGCGGCTGGCGTGGCCCTCGTGGATGGTGGGGATACGTTCGATGCCCTGCGCCTCAAGGCTGCGGTGGTCGATGCGCACGCCCTCGGGCAGCATGAGGTTGCACTGTTTGGCCCAGTCGGCGCGCAGCCGTTCGAGGAATTCCGTGGAGTCCAAGGGGTTGTTCGACACGTCCACGCGCTTCCAGACCTTACGGTTCTTGGCCCCGGTCTTCTGCTCGCCGGTGGCGGGGTCTATGACCGGTATCCGCTCGCCGTTCTGGTCGAGCGCGTATTCAGTGCGTCGCTTCGCAGCCCATTTGCCGGTTTTCGGGTCGATGCGCCGGTTGGCGACGAGGATATGCGCATGAGGATTGTTCCCGGCCTTGTCGGTGTGGATGGCGTAGGTGGCCGCGTACCCGTAAGAAATCTCGCCGGTGCGCTCATCGCGCATCCGCCGCGAGGTGATGTACGAGTCTTGTTCTTTGGTTTTAGGCGAAGCCCCTTTTCATAGAATCTTCCCTTTTCATAGAATCTTTTATATTCTTTTAAACTCCCCGCAGGTCTTACGGCAGTAAGGGAAACGAGCCATTAAAGGACCCCTTTGGGGAGAATAAAGGACCCAAAAGGGGAAATAAACCACACACGAGGTGCGGCATGAACAAAGCACACAAAAACGGGCTTGCCCTCACACGGAGAACAAGCCCACCTCAAAAGTGGAGGCATTCAGCAAGTTATCGAATCTCAGGAACCGATCTCAATTTCCCAGTTGCAGTCCGAACCCTTGCACGGGGTAGCTGGATTGCCGTGGGAATCCCTATACTTCGTGTAATCCCAGCCGTTGGTCTGCTTCTTGGAACCACCGGACCCGTTCCCGGTGTTCGAATTGCCGCTCCAGCCACGGTTGGAACCGTAGCCGTTCGAACCGTTCCGGCCCGAATGGCCGGAACCCGACCGGGACGAGCCGGAGGGGGAGGACTGCGACCTGCTCGCATTCGCCGCCGCTGCGGCAGCGGCGTCAGCCTTCTGCTTCGCGCTGATCGCGTCGTTCACGCTCTTCGTGGCCTTGTCCAGCTCCGACCCGGCCTCGCTCATCTTCCTGGTGTCCGTTCCCTTGCCGGCTTCGACTGCCGTGTTGATCGCCTGGGTGAGCTGGGCGCGGGCCGCATTGTCTGAGGTCTTGCCGTCGGAGTCTTTGAGCAGCTTGCGTGCCGTGCCCTCCTTGTCCGAGAGCGCCTTACGCGCGTCGGCCAGGGTCTTTTCGTCCCTGGACTTGCTCACGTTCTCGGAGGCGGTCTTCACGCTCGCCTCATGCGTCGCATACCACTTCACCTGCGCATCCAGCTTGCCCGCAGTCGCGTTCAAGCCGTCCGCGTCAGCCGCGTTACAGGCAAGCGTCTTCGGCGCCTCGACGTCCAGCTCGGACGCCAAGGCGGACACGACCTTCGCATCCGCGACCTGCTCCGCCTTCACCGCCTTCACGTCGCCGGCGCCCTCGACCGTCTTCGAGTACGCGGCACGCGCCTTGCCGACCTTCGCCAGCGAACCCTCGCACTTGGACTGCGCATCGGCCAACGCCCGCGCATTGCCGTCACGCCACGCGATCACCCCGCCGGTCACGCCACCGGCCAAGGCGACTATGCACGCTCCGGCAACCAACGGCACCAGCCAACGCGGACGACGCTTCACGCTCTCGTTCTTGACGCTGTTCTCACTCATCGTAATTCTCCTGGTTTCTCGAATCATCCAATCATCCCACGCGCCCACGTCAACCCCGGCCGGCGCTTGCATCCCGGCCGCGACGACACGAGCATCATATGAGACAACTGTTCTACTTGTGTGGACACCGCCAGTACTAACACGCCGCCAGACAGAAGACAAACGAAAACAGGCGGCGACCGCCAAAAACGAGCGAACGGGAGGACTGTACTACCGATCGACGTTACTATCGTATCGTGTTAGTATAGTGGCGTGAGAACACGCGACAAGGAGCTCAACGACTTCCTATACGGTGGTCGATACCCCAACGACTATCCGGCCGGACTCGAACGGGCTCTCATGCGCAAACTCCAGATGCTCAAGGCGGCACACGACCTCAAAGACCTCAGAATACCACCCGGCAACAGACTCGAACCACTCAAAGGAGGCCTCGCCGGCCACTGGAGCATCAGAGTGAACAAGCAATGGCGACTCGTATTCCAATGGGACACCACAGAAAGAGAGGCAACCGATGTCTACTTCGACGACTACCACGACTGACTACTACAGCACGCCCGGCGAGATTCTGAGCGAGGAATTTCTCGAACCGCTCAACATCAGCCGGTACCGGCTAGCCAAAGCCATCAACGTAAGCGAAACCGCCATCGGCGAAATCGTCAACGGCAAACGCCGTATCACCACGTCCATGGCCTACCGGCTCGCCAAGGCGCTGGGCACCACGCCCGACTTCTGGGCCAACCTCCAGTCCGATTACGACCTGCTGACATTCGACCCCAGCAGCTTGGGCGACATCAGACCACTTGCGACTGCCTGAACAAGAGGAAACCCATTGGTATCGTCCTTTGCCCGTAGCCGCGACGACGCTATCGCTCGCCGTCGCGGCAGGACTGTGAGCAGTATATGGAAGCGATCATGCCTGAAGAATACCGGCATGGCAGGTTCGGCACAGCACGCCTGTTGAGTCGTCGAAACAAGTGGCTGCTGCTCAAATGCATACGGGAAACCACCGTCAAAGCCAACAGGGGACGACGTTACGTGCAGGTCAGCCGGGCGTTCTTCCAGCTGCGGCAGATAATCGAATACAAGGCCCGTCGCGCGGGCCACGCGGTCATGCTGATAGACCCGGCGTACACGTCCCAGACCTGTCCCCGCTGCGGCATGGTCAGGAAGACGAGCCGGCGCAAGAACGCTCATCTGTATGTGTGCGCGAACTGTGGCTACCGGTCGAATGATGACCGTGTAGCAGCGATGAACATCCGGGGAATCGGATACGAGACTCTGGATCAATTACCGCGATGACGAGCATCGCGGTAATTGATCTTCGTATTTCCGCACAAAAAGTGGCGGCCAGAAACTCTGACCGCCACTCCGAGACGCCCCAGCGCACCGGGGCTTCCCTACGCTGTGTCACACAATAGCGGAATATGCCGGTTCGCTTGCCTTGTGACGACATTGTAGTTACAATGGGGTTATGAGGAAGTTCAGGGTCGAATCGATTGCGAACAGGGTACGTGATGAAAATGGGCATTGAGGCCCGAGGGGCGTGAGCTTGCCATCAACGCCCTGCGTGACGTGTTGTACGAGGGTTCGTTCGTGAATGCCGTCGGTGAGCCAGAGAACCCCGAGGCGTGCGTCCGTTGCGGTTCGGTCCACATCAGGAGGAAAGGACACGGCAGGTACGGCTTCCAGCGCTGGCTGTGCGTGGATTGTAATTGCACGTTCAATGCGAGGACGAGCAGGGTCGTGGCCTCCTCGAAGCTCAAGCCCGCCGTGTGGTTTCGGTTCATCGAGTGCTTCGTGGATTGCCTGAGCCTGCGGACGTGTGCGGCACGGTGCAACGTGTGCCGCAAGACGGCGTTCTTCATGCGTAGGAGGCTCATCGAGTGCATCCGTGGCTACTCCCCGTGTTCCATGCCGAAAGCGGTACGGAAGTCCAATTGGACGAGACGTATCACCGTGAGTCGTTCAAGGGCAACCACACCCGCTCCACGACGTTCAGGATGCCGAGGGAATCCCATCACCGTGGCACTCCAGCGAGCAGGAGGGGCCTGTCGAAGGAGCAAATCTGCGTGATGACTGGCGTGGATGACGCCATCGGTGCGTTTCTCACGTTGAGCGGCCGTGGCATGCTCTCGATGGAGCGTGCCATCGAATCGTTGGGTTCCCGTCTCGCACGTGGTATGCATGCCGTGACGGACAAGGCGATCGCTTACGCTTACGCCATGCCCAAGCTCGGTGTCACGCTCACGCAGACGGATGCGAAATCCCATGCCATCAACAGGGTGAACACGCTCCACTCGAACCTTGAGGGTTTCATGTCAGGCTTCCGTGGCGTGAGCACGAAGCATCTGCAATCCTACTTGGACTGGTTCGAGTGGCGACGCACGTTCCTCACGGAATCACTCGACGATGACGGCAAGCTCATCGCCCGACAGCTCAACAACGGCTTGTACCGTTCCCGTCGCACCAGTTACATCAACCTGCGCTCCCCGTATCTGGACTACTGGGGCATGTGACGCATGGCTTGAACCATCTTGTGCGTACACTGTAATCACAAGGTAATCAAGGACTGGAGGAAGCGCATGGCGGGCATTCCCACGACCACGATGCGCATAGACCCGAAACTCAAGGAACAGGCGAACGAGGTGTTCGACGATCTCGGGCTGAACATGAGCACCGCCGTGAACATGTTCCTCAAAGCCGTGGTACGGGAACAGGGCATGCCGTTCAACCTGCACACGGGTACTGACAAGGACCCCCAACCTGCCAAGTCTGACGAGAAATGTGATAATTACTGCACGAAAGCGTCCATCACGGATAGTATTCCCCATGACGGGCAATTAGCCCGAGCATGACAACACAACGAGAAAGAACTCTCAAATGGCACTGAAAAACAGGGGGGGGTATGGCAATAATCGCCATGTAACCCCGACCGACGGCAGTCATTGACACAAGCACAGTCCGCAAAGAGGGATGAGTTCTACACGCAGTTGAGCGACATTGAAGCGGAACTCAGGCATTACAGGAAGCATTTCAAGGACAAGGTCGTCTTCTGCAACTGCGACGACCCGTATGAGTCGAACTTCTTCAAATACTTCGCATTGAACTTCAACAAACTCAAACTCAGGAAGCTCATAGCGACATGTTATTCCGGCTCACCCATCACGGGAGACATCTTCGAGATGGCTGGCATTACCGACAAGGACACGAGGACCCCGTACAAGGCAGTCATCACCACCGTGCATGACACCAGCGGCGATGGCGGGATAGACATGTTGGATGTTGCGGAACTATTCAAGACCGGCGAGAACAGCATTGAACGCCTTGAAGGTAACGGAGACTTCCGCTCACCCGAGTGCGTGGCTCTGCTCGACGAGGCTGACATCGTGGTCTAACCCACCGTTTAGCCTCTTCCGTGAGTACATTGCTCAACTCATGGAGCATGATAAGAAGTTCGTCGTCATCGGCAATCAGAACGCTGTCACCTATAAGGAAGTGTTCCCACTCATCAAAGAGAACCGAATCTGGCTTGGCTGCTACTCGGGGAACATGAAGTTTCGGGTGCCGGGTGATTATGAGGCTCACAGCGAGAATGACAAGCGATTCTGGACGGACGAATCGGGGCAGAACTGGCGAAGCATCGGCGCTGCCTCGTGGTTCACGAATCTGGACATCAGAAAACGTCACGACGAACTTATCCTCGTGAAACGCTATAAGCCCGAGGATTACCCCAAGTACGACAATTACGACGCAATCAACGTGATTTGCCTGATGGAGGAATCACGGCGGCTGCGGGAAGCCCGTTCGTATTCCAACAAGTCTGTCAGGCGGATTCTGCGATGACGTGATGGGCGGGGAAAAAGGAATGAGTCCTTTATCTAACATTCTGACTAGCATCTGTCGCGATACTCCCAGTGTACGCGGCTTGTTCCGTCGTGAGTTCTTGTTCCGTGGCGCTGATCGTCACGCTCTTCCCCTCGGAGAGCAGTATGGCCGTCTGTTGAACCGCATCGCGAAGTTGCTTCGGCAGCGCCAATGAGTAGCATTCTTCCAGCTTGGCTTGATACATTGCGTACGTGACCATAAGGCCACAACGGCCAAATGAATCGGGAACATCATGAGTGATTAGAACGAACACATACCGGACGGCGCCGGCGACAACGGCGACGCCGACGAGCTGGTGTACCAATCCGAGGGCTGCGGCAAGGCCGCGCATTGCCCACTGAAACGACTCGGCAAGGGCGACACCGCGGTCAACATCATCGGTGTGGCCGTCTCGGCCGTCATCGTCGCGGCGAGCATCTACGCGCAATACGCGCTGACCAAATGGGCCGTCAAATCCGCGCTCAAGGAAACACGACCGCACGATTGATCCGGTGATACCATTACACCGACTTGCCTTTGACGTGCGCCCCGTCGTGTGGCCTCCCTTTCATACCGGGAGGCCACACGACGAAAGCTCAGCGAGCCTCCGCCAATATGATGCCGGCATCGGCCATCTGTTTGCGGGCCGCGACACCCAACTCCTCGCTGACCGGAACGGTCAGATCCTCGAACACGGTGACATCGAAGCCGAGACGTTTCGCGTCAAGCGCGGTGTCCTTGACGCAATGCGATTCGGCGATGCCCACCACATCCACCTGCGTGACGCCTGCGGCCTTCAGCGCGTTGGCCAGCGTCTTGCCGGCGGATTGCTCGGCCTCGACCTCCTCGCGGGTCTGGATACGGTCGGTATTGTCCTCGATACCCTCAAAACCGGAATATGCCGCCGAATACTGGCCCTTCTTGAAATGATGCTCGATATTCAGCGCCTTGATCGCCGGATGCAATTCGGCGTTCAGCGTGCCGGCCGCACCATGCTTCGGCCACGTGTCCACGAAATCCGGCTCCGCCGACCAGTGCGCGCCCGGCTCGATATGCCAGTCCTGCGTGGTTGCGATATACGCGTACTCGCTGCGATGCGCGTTCACATAATCGGCAATCCGCTCGGCGACCGCGTTGCCGCCTGCGACACCCAGTTCGCCGCTTTCACAGAACGTCGGCTGCACATCCACCACAATCAGTGCCTTGGTCATCGTCATTCCCCTTATTGCCTTGGATTCGTTTTGAATATTGTCTCGAACTCGACGTGCGATTGCTCTCATCATAGCCATGCGCGGCCCTGTGGGAAACGTTCGGGCTTACACTGCAAGCAGCAATCGAATACAAGAACCAGGGGAGGGCGACCAAGACCATGCTGGACCATCTGACGTTGCACGTGAAAGACATCGACCGTAGCATCACATTCTACAAACAGGCGCTCGCACCGCTCGGCTATATCGTCAAGGCGCATCATGAGCCTACGCTCGGATTCGGCGTGGATGACGGAACCCTGCACTCCGATTTCTACGTGTCACCGATTGAAGGGCTGGAGGCGGAGGCTTCGCCGGTCACGCCGGCCACACACATCGCGTTCTTGGCTGACAGTCAGCAAGCCGTGCAGGCGTTCCATGCAGCCGCGCTCGCCGCCGGCGGCCGAGACAACGGCGCTCCCGGTCCGCGCCCGTACCATCCCGGCTATTACTCCGCATTCGTGCTGGACCCGGATGGCAATAACATCGAAGCCGTCGTGGATTGGGCTCATTCGAACGAGTAAAAACATATCCGTATCGTGCCTCAGGCGGCATCGACGGCGTAGGCTCCAACCAGTCGGATTTGTGGTCGCAACGGCGGTATAGGTCACATCACGCAAGCGTGAAGGTGATGGTCTGCTCGGCGGTTTCGGTGCCGATCCATGTGCCGGCTTTGCGGTTCCAATCCATGCCGTCCGCGTGCAGTGCGTCAATGCCGTATTGACGTGCATGCGTGACCAGCCAGCCTGCCGTCTGCCAGCAAAGTCGAGTGCGGTTGTCGGCGGACAGGCCGTCCGGCAGCGTGATCGTCAACGTTGTGCTGGCCGTATTGGTCGCAGCGCCGTTGTTCGTGCCGGTTTTGCCATTTGGGGGCACAACCGAGACATTGACATTCGGCAGTGTACCTCCTATGGCGGCAACCAACCCGTCCGCGTCCGAGGAGGTTGCTGGCTCCAACGCGCACGTGACGCCCGCCGACCGTTCACCGGTCAGCCCCGAGGCCCAAGCGCGTGCCATCGCATCCCATGCGGCATATAGTTCCGGGTAGCCTGAGCGCTGCACCTCCTGCGCGGCGTCCTCCACCGGAATCGTCTCCCAATCCGGCACCTGCAGCAGATGATCGTAGAAGATGTTTGTCGCATAGGTCATGTCGGACACCTGCTCCGCCGTGCCCCAGCCTTGGCTGGGCCGCTGTTGGAACAGGCCGAGCGAATCCAAGTCGCCGTAGTCCAGATTCGTCAGCCTCGACTCCTGCATGGCCGTGGCGATGGCCACCGTCGCCGCGTGATCCGGCAGTCCGCGCGTGACGGCGATGTCCGCAATCAGCGCCGCGTTCTGCGCCTGATCAGGCGTCAAGGTGCGGCGGGCTCCGTCGGACGACACCGCCGCGCAATATGCTTCCTCGGCCGTGCGCGCGGTCTCGCGAGGCGTGAATAGCCGTGGCAGCAGCGTCCATGCCGCGATCAGCGCCGCAACAACAAGTATGACGGCTGCAATCAGCGCGCCCGCGCCATGGGAGCGGCGTCTGCCGTACCGCACCTGTTGTCCCATTGCGCCTCCAATATTTCGGTGTCATGGCTGACTGTGACCGGCTGGCCTATGCAGCATGCGGGATTTGCCGTGTTCCGGCTCGGCCGTCATCATGACAGCGTGGCATATCCACCTGAACGGCGGCTGCGTCATCACGCGACTTTGTGACAAGTCTTCACGCTTCATGACATCCGCGCAAATCAGCCCCTCGAAACCGAGAATGGCGGTCGGGATTGCTCCGACACCAAGGGAGCTGCTGCCGCTATTGTGTGAAAGGCGATTTGTACCGGGTTGAAGGAGAGGAACACATGGCGCAATTGCAGCCGTACTGCGCGATTGAGGGCAATGATGATGGATTGCCCGTCGTGTTCGTGCATGGCATGGGTGTGGACCATCGTTCGCTGATGATGCTCGACAAGGCGTTTGACGGCAATGATTCAATTCGCCGTATATATCTGGATCTGCCCGGTTTCGGCCGTACGCCGGCATTGCCCGAGCATGCCTGCGGGCTGCCGGAAATGGCGGATTGGCTGCAAACGGCCATTGACGGTCTTGTCGGTAAAGCGGCTCCATTCGCCATGGTCGGCAACTCGATGGGCGGTGCGCTTGTCCGCGAAGTATTGGCGCGCGAACCTCGCCGAGTGGCCGGTATGGCATTGATCGCGCCGGTCGTGGACCCGCAGCATGCCGGCCGGCATGTGGCCGAACATGTGGTTGCACAGCCCAATCCCAAGCTGACGCACTCCTTGCCGCAGGAACAGGTGTTCGATTTCATTACCATGGGCGTCAACCAGTCATTCGACGCGTGGCGACGCTACCAACGGTTCATCCTGCCCGGCGTGGCGTTGTGCGACCGTGCGGCATGCGAACGACTGGATCAGCGCTATTGGCTGGCCGATAATCCCGAGGAAATGCTCGGCACATATGCGGGTCCGGTGCTCATCGTCACCGGCAAGCAAGACCAGATCGTCGGATACGAAGATCAGCAAGCCCTGTTGCCGCACTATCCCAACGCCACCTTCGTGACGCTGGACAATGCCGGTCACAACGCGCACATCGACCAACCCGAAGCCGTCATCACGCTCGTGCGCGAATGGGTGGCTCATATGGCGTTCGCTCCGTTGAGCTGACGGTCTGCTGACAGTCTGCCGAAGCCTATATGTATACGAGCGACCAATGCCGGTTGACGCAATACGCCTTGCAAGGTATATCGTTTTTCGATATAGTCATATCGATGTTCGCGGTGTCGCCAAAAAAAACGTCGGCACCTGAAAGGACCGGGCTATGAAAAACTACATGAACCGATGGGTGTTGCTCGCGTTGAAAGCCATCGTGATTCTGGTCTGGCTGGCCTGCCTATGGGGCCAACTATTCGCCGTACCGGGATTGAGCGGCGCGCTGGCCGGCCTCTACCCGAGCCAGACGTCGATGCGCTGGCCATATCTCATTATGGGCGTGCTGTTCCTGTTCTGCATCGAAGCGGCGTTCGTGGCCGTATGGAAACTGTTCTCCTTGTCCGGCTCGGGCGCGAACTCGAGCAGGTGATTTGAGATGACGATTCGCATCAATCTCGACGTCATGATGGCCAAACGCAAGATTGGCGTCGGCGAGCTCGCCGAACAAATTGGCATCACTCCCGCCAACGTGTCCATTCTGAAGAACGGACGTGCCAAAGCCGTCCGCTTCACCACGTTGGACGCCATCTGCAAGGCACTTGACTGCCAACCCGGAGACATCCTCGAATGGGAAGATGACGATTGATCGACACGCCACCGGCTCGAACTCATGGTTCAACTTGTAGTCTCTCCCAAAATCAATGATGCCCTATCATCCTGCAAGACGATAGGGCATCATCATGTGATTATGCGCAGCTGATATGTCGCGTTGTTATCACTCGGCGTCCGCGGCCGGTGCCTCCTTGGGCGCAGAGAGGAAGTGCTCCTCGCTGGGCAGCACGGCGTTCAGGATCACGGCCACCACGAACGCCACGGCGATGCAGTTCGAGGCGAAGATTTGTTGGAACAGTGCCGGGAACTGCGTGAAGATGTCGCTCACCTGGGTGAAGCCGATGCCGATGGTCAGCGAAAGCGCCGCAATCGTGATGTTGCGCTGCGTGAAGCCCGCCTCGGCAATCATCTGGAAGCCCGAAAGAATGATGTTGCCGAACATCATGATCGTGCAGCCGCCGAGCACCGCCTGCGGCAGCGAGTTGAACACCTCGGCGATGGCCGGCACGAAGCTCGCCAGCACCAGAATCAGTCCGCCGGAGAGAATCACCTTGCGGTTGACGACCTTGGTCATGGCCACCAATCCGATGTTCTGTGCGAACGAGGTCAGCGGCAGACAGCCGAACAGGCCGGATACGGTGGAGATCAGGCCGTCGCCGGCGATGGCGCCCGCGGTCTCGCGTTCGGTGGGCGTACGGTTCAGGCCCACCTTGGTCAGCGCGGCGGTGTCACCCAGCACCTCGACCGAGGAGACGACGTAGAGCAGGCCGATGGAGATGATCGAGCCCCAGTCGAACTCAGGCTTGAACGGCATGAACTGCGGCACGGACACGATGGCGAGGTTCTGGAAACCGGAGAAATCGACCTTGCCCATGCAGATAGCCGCCACATAGCCGACCACCAGACCGAACAGCACGGACAGCTGCTTGGCCGTGCCCTTCATCAACAGCTGGAACGCCAGGCAGGCAACCAAAGATATAAGCCCGAGCGTCAGGTTCTGCCAGGAACCGAAGTCCTTGGCTCCGCTGCCGCCGCCGAAGCTCGTGGCACCCACGTTGAGCAGCGAGAAGCCGATCGACGTGACCACGATGGCGGAGACGATGGGCGGCACGAACCGACGCCAATACTTGGCCGTCAAACCCAGCACAAGTTCCAGCAGACCGCCGACCATTACCGCGCCGACCACCGCGCCATAGCCCTTGTCCGCGCAGATCGCCACGGCGGCCGCCACGTAGGTGAAGGAGATGCCGGTGACCATCGGAAGTCGCGAGCCGATGAGCCACGCGCCGTACAGTTGCAGGCAAGTGCCCAGGCCCGCAACCAGCAGGCCGGACTGGATGATGGTGGCCGATTGGGCCGGGGTCATCTTCGCGGCCGAGGCGACGATGAAGATCGGGGCGAGGTTCGCCACGAACATGGCCATCACATGCTGCAGGCCGAACGGAATGCCCTTCCAGAAGGATACTGGCGCGTCCAGCGAAGACAACGCCTCAAAGGATACGGAATGATTGGTTTTCTTCTCTGACATGATTCTCTTCTTCTCTCTGTTGCTCCCGCCGGCGGGAGCAGCCAATGTGCTCAGTGCCTAAATGTGATTTCGCCGGTCTCGGGATTCATGGACTCGACGATGGCCAGCGAATCCACATCGTAGCCTTCAGCGCGCAGCGCGTCACCGCCGCCCTGGAAGCCCTTCTCCACGGCGATGCCAATGCCCTCGACCGTGGCGCCGGCTGCTTCGCACAGATCGATCAGACCGCGCAACGCCTTGCCGTTGGCCAGAAAATCGTCAATAAGCAGCACATGGTCGCCGGCGTTCAGATACTTCTTGGCCACGATCACCGGGAACTCCTTCTGCTTGGTGAAGGAATAGACCGTGGTGGTGTACTGGTCGCCGTCAAGGTTGATGGACTGCGCCTTCTTGGCGAACACCACCGGCACATTGCCGAAATGCTGGGCCGCCACACACGCAATGCCGATGCCGGACGCCTCGATGGTCAGAATCTTGGTGATGTGCTTGCCGGCGAAATGAGCGGCCCATGCCGAACCCATGCGGTCGAACAGGCGTACGTCGCACTGGTGGTTCAGAAACGCGTCCACCTTGAGCACATTACCCGCCTTCACCGTTCCCTCGCTTTGGATTCGCTCCTCAAGTTCCTGCATTGAACCTCCCATTGTTGTATGTCAGTGAATGATATGGATACTCGTAAGTGTACGTTGTCCTGCGCTGACCCGTGCATGTGGTAAACATGAATGTCGCGATTCAAAGGGAGGCAACAGTGTACGACGAGCCGGAAGTCATCGCACGCAGCGCACAGGAACTCGTGGGCGACCTGAACCCGCAGCAGGCGGAAGCCGTGCAATACCGCGGTCAGGCGCTGCTGATCGGAGCCGGTGCAGGCTCCGGCAAAACCCGCGTGCTGACCCGCCGCATCGCCTGGATCTTGAGCCAGTTCGGCGCATGGCCGAGCCAGATTCTAGCCATCACCTTCACCAACAAGGCCGCCGCCGAAATGCGCGAAAGACTCGGCTCGCTGATCGGCCCGGTGGCCCAGCGCATGTGGGGCTCCACCTTCCACTCCGCCTGCGTGCGCATTCTGAGGCGCGACGGCAAGTCCATCGGACTCAAGTCCGGCTTCTCCATCTACGATTCCGCCGACTCCGAGCGACTCGTCAAAATCATCGCCACCGAATTCAACCTCGACATCAAGCGCTACACTCCACGCTCGATTCTCGGCCATATCTCCGACCTCAAGAACAATCTGACCGGTTGGAAGGAAAACCTCGCCGTTCACGCGCCCGACTTCACGCCCGGCCAGCGCGGCTACCAGTTCGGCACGGTGGGCGACCTTGAAGCCATCTACGCGGTGATCTACGCCGAATACGAGCATCGCTTGGCCCTGGCCAACGCCGTCGACTTCGACGATCTGATCGGCCGCACGGTCGAGTTGCTGCGCACTGACCCGGCCGTCGCCGAGTACTACCATCACCGCTTCCGTTACATTCTGGTCGACGAGTATCAGGACACCAACCACGCCCAGTACGTGCTCGTGCGCGAGCTGGCCGGCGTGGACACGGGGGAGAAGGCCATCCCGGGCGCGCCTAACGCCGGCAAGTCCGGCCCCGCCTGGATCACCGTGGTGGGCGATTCCGACCAGTCCATCTACGCGTTCCGTGGTGCCGACATCCGCAACATTCAGGACTTCGAGCAGGACTTCCCGAACGCCAAGACCATCATGCTCGAACAGAACTATCGTTCGACGCAGACCATTCTGGACGCGGCCAACGCGGTGATCAGCAACAACGAGGGCCGCAAGCCCAAGAAACTGTGGACCGCGCTCGGCAAGGGCGAGCCGATCGTCGGCTATGCGGCGGACAACGCCCAGCAGGAGGCCCAGTGGGTGGCCACCGAAATCGCGCGCCTGCACGCCGAAGCGGGCATCGCCTACTCCGACATGGCGATCATGTACCGCGCCAACGCCCAATCCCGCTCGCTCGAAGAGGCGCTGATCAACACGAATCAGCCGTATCAGCTCGTCGGCGGCACCAAGTTCTACGAACGTCGCGAAATCAAGGATGCGCTGGCCTATTTGCAGGCGCTCGTCAATCCGGACGACGATGTGAATCTACGCCGTATTCTCAACGTGCCCAAGCGTGGGCTTGGCGACCGCGCCGAAGGCGTGCTGCTCGCCTACGCGCGCGAGCATGGCACCAGCTTCTTCTACGCACTCATGCACTTGGATGAGATCGAGGTGCCGACACGCACCGCCACCTCGCTACGAGCATTCCGCGATCTGATGGGCGCGCTCTCGCAGTTCACGCGCGCGCACGACTCCAAGCCCAGCGAGATCGTGGCCGAAGTATTGGAGAAGTCGGGCTTAAGGGCCGAACTTGAGAAATCCGTGGATCCGCAGGATGCCTCCCGTCTGGAGAACCTCTCCCAGCTGCAGTCCACCGCAGCCGAATTCGAACAGAACACGCCTGACGCCACGTTGTCCGCATTCCTGGAGACCACTGCGCTCGTGGCCGACTCCGACCAGCTGCCCGGTGAGGCGGAGGACTCCGGCAAGGTGACGCTCATGACCTTGCACACCGCCAAGGGCCTCGAATACCCGGTGGTGTTCCTGACCGGCATGGAACAGGGCACCTTCCCGCATTCGCGTTCGATGGAAGACACCACTGAACTGCAGGAGGAACGCCGACTCGCCTATGTGGGCATCACGCGTGCCAAGCAGAGACTGTATGTCACGCGCGCCGCCGTCCGCTCCCAGTGGGGCCAGGCCGCCGATATGATGCCCAGCCAATTCCTCGACGAAATTCCGGATTCGCTGATTGATTGGAAACGCCGTGAAGCCGGCGTGGAGCGTATGCGCGCCAACTGGGAGACCGATGGATTCGCCGACGATTTGGGCGGCTGGGATGATGACGATTTCGGCGGTGCCACGTTTGGCGGGTCGTCGACGTTCGGCTCGCGTGGTTCGTCCGGTTCGGGTTCGTCCTATGGGTCGCGGTCGCGGTATGGGTCGTCGTATGGCTCGGGTTCCGGCTCTTCGTCGTATGGTTCCCGTTCATCGTCGTATGGTTCCCGCTCCGGCTCGTCCTCCTATGGTTCCCGCTCCCGTTCGGGTTCGTCCTATGGTTCTTCAGGCTCCGGTTCGAGGTCGTCCTACGGGTCGCGTTCCCGTTCCGGTTCTTCGTCCGGTTCATATGGTGGCACCCGTGGCGGCAAGGTCACCACGCGCCGTACCGCACCGAAATCCGATTCGACCGGCTCTGCCGTGCCTAGCTCGAAGCTCACCAAGGACAATGGCCTGAATATCGCCGACTTCGCCGTGGGCGATATGATCAGCCACGACCAGTACGGTCTCGGCAAGGTCACCGACGCACAAGACAAGGGCCGCAATTCGGTAATCACCGTGGACTTCGGCTCCGCCGGCGTCAAACGCCTCATGCTCCGCGTAGCGCCGATTGAGAAGTTGTAGATAAATTGGCCCCTCTGACGAGGGGCTGAGTTATATACCAAATAAATTCGCAAAAAACAAGACTTGTGTTCTTCATCACAGTGTGGGCATAATGCGGAGGTTGTGCCTACGAGCCCTGGGAACAGGGGAGAGGAAAAAGTAGTTATGAAGAACAAGCTGTTTGCATCCGTGCCCAATATTCTGTTCGGCGCGCTGATCACCATCGCGCCCCAGACCTTTGCGCACGCCTGCACCGGCCATGACATGCCGGGTGCCTGCCACTACTCGC
>ENA-OPBL01001854-OPBL01001854.1-human-gut-metagenome-genome-assembly--contig:-NODE-1854-length-17175-cov-3.508762_pt1 | contig 17175 bp, 15 predicted proteins | sample MGYA00241073_ERZ501461 | MGnify/ENA primary metagenome ERZ501461 (study PRJEB25962, sample SAMEA2042630) | human gut metagenome | biome: human gut; feature: human-associated habitat; material: faeces... | reverse complement strand
CGAGCATCGACGGCGCATCCGCACGAACAACGCCATCGAGCGGCTCAACAGGGAGATAAGGCGCAGGACCCGCGTGGTCGGCACGTTCCCCGACGGGAAATCCGCGCTGATGCTGGTGGCCGCCCGCCCGAAATACGTCGCCGACAGCGAATGGGGCTCCCGCCGCTACCTGGACGCGTCTCTGCTCAAGGAGTAGCCGCACCGGCGGCTAACAAAATGTGCTTGAAGACGCCGGCGATATCAATGCTAACGACCTAAATCACATCCGCACCATACCTCACTGCCCTCTTTCGACATTCTTGATTTGAGCACACAAAAGACGCCCTTCTTGCTAGGATATCTTTTATTCTCCGTGAAGGAGCGTCTCTTATGGACTCCTCTTATTTTAAAAGCGCTAAGCAGGAACCGTCTCATCCATAGAATCAGTCTGTGTTTCGTTAGCCTGCCCCCTTGCAGTTAATACGTTTTTGTCAACCAGCTCATATAGTCGTTGCTTCTGCGCTTTGTTATACGATTGCGCAACTTCGGCCGTTACGGTAATTGCGGGGTGATCAAACAGCAGCTTGACCAGTTTCACGTAATCAAAGTCCTCCGAATCTCCACCATCAATTACCATCTTGGCAATTGCGCTGCCATTCTCGGCATGCCCGAACAGTAGCTTTAATTCCACTAGCGACCCCCGAACCTCTTGAAATTGTATTTTCTAAAGCGCTTCTGCACAGAAGGCTCACCGCCATCAGTAATCTCGACGACCCAATCAAGGGCGCGCTTACCATCAATAGACCCTTCGAGCCGTGCGGAGCGAATCACCAGCTTGCCATTGACGTTTCGGCACAACACTACCGTTTGGGCATCAGCAAGCATGGGTATCGTGGCATTATGAGTTACCACAATTGTCTGCCTGGTTGCCTTACTGCCCTTAATCGCAGCAGCAAGGCCATCGTTGATGTAATCTGCAGCGAGATTGTCTTCCGGCTGATCGATTATAAGCGGCGCCGTATTGCCGTCGAACCCAAGAATCAAATCGAGCAACACTGCCGTTTTACGTCCCTCGCTAAGCTCATCCCAGCTTGCGCCACGTTTTGTGGTTATGCTAAATGTCCGCTTCTTACTCTTTTCAAGATTCGCGGCAACAGCTGCAGCCATGGAGCTGAGCGAGCGTATTCCCGTGTGGCGCCTGTCGACGCCAGCCAAAGAAGCAGCAAGCTTGTCCGCCGTAACCTCCTCGATGGATTCGAACTTGCTATCGCCCCTCAAAACATCATTGATTGCACCCAACAACAACGCTTCCGACATCTTAAACGAATACACAACGCTCAGTTGATGTCCAGCAAGCTTAGCTCGTTTGGGCACGTCTTCGAATTCCTGTGCGAGTAACTTTGACTTGGCACTGTGGTAATCGGCAAGGCCTGCACGCAAATCGACAATATTCTTAAGAACCGCCGCAAAGCTATCACGTTTAGTCAGGTCGGATTGCTTTGCTGCAACCTCCTCACTAGCATAGACACCCGAACCCTCTTTAAACAAGGAAGCGATTGCCTGCTCAAAGTCTGTTATATCTTTGCCCAATTTAATCTTCGCCCGGAGCGCATTTGCCTCGTCTTTGATTGAGGGTAAAAGCGGATTGCTCTCGAACATGGATTCGAGATCGGCGATCGCCTCCTTAGCCCTGGTTTCAACCGCGGGTTTCCATGCCATCGCCCGCTGCAATTCTGCAGATGGCTCCAACACCGCAATAGGATTACTTGCGATTGAGTCTTCTGTAATCAGATTGCACGGCGCGGACAACCGGCGAAGCGCCTCTTCTGCTTGTTGCACGGCTTCTGCAGCTGAGAACATTTTTAACACGAAATCTCGTACGGTCCCAAAATTTGCATCGAGGCCCTCTGAAGCATGTTGGTCCTGAGGGAAAACATCTTTGAGAATCTGAATGCTATCGATGGTCTCATGATTTACGGATTTATCAACAACTTTTCCGATATAGCTCTGATTAATATAGTATGGTTTGCCCTTGTCATTTCGACCAAGCTGGATTTTATCGATACCGAATTTGTCATAGAATCCATGCTGTTCGAACGAATCCAAGATGCCGATCTTGCGCGCGATTGCCTCAACCAGCAAAGTCTTGCCAGTCGAAGAACCGCCAATAATAACGTTTAGCCCAGGTGTGAGATCGATATCAACATCTATGTTCTCCCCAGCAAGACATACAGTCTCAATGGACGGATTGACATGAGCGAAACTCTCTGGCGGATCGCTCTCGTAATAAAGCCTCGACCTCTCTGAAAGTGCCATGCGCAATCCGTCAAAGCTAACCTCCGCCAAAATCCATGTTGGCGTAAACGGATCAGCATTTTCGCCCTTTGGCTTTGGATATTTCGCTGGTTCGTAGTTGTCCGAACCAGTCAGAAGGTTAGTGAATTCATCAATTCCAATACGCTGAAAATATCTCACGGTATTATCGACGTTGGCGCAAGAGCGTGCCGTGAAGCCATCAAACGTGTTGTAATAGATGCTTCGCATCATGAGGTCGTCAAATCGCTCATCCTCGCCAACCGCTCGATCAAATGTCCCATGAGCTTGTCCACCATGAGGCAAGAACAAGAACTCATACTCCTGCAATGAATTGAGCACCTCAGGAAGACTCGGGATACTATCAAATTTACTTGGGAGCTTATTTGGATATAATGCACCAAGGAGCTCATTAATGGCACCAATCGCTTCAACGCTTGGCTCGATATTAAAATAGGCATGCGCATGGTAGGGCTTCGGACCATTAGCTTTAACGTGCAGCTCAACACCAAGGATAATAGTGATGTCATTCTTAGCATTGGCCAAAATATCCTTGTAGGCATCGGCATTAATGACGTTATGATCCGTTAGCGAAATCATCGCCTTGTGCCCCTTAGCGCAATTCCGCACGCGTCTTAAAAGAGCGTCAACATCATAATGAGCGTTCTCGCGCTTGTTGGCGTCCTCGTAGGTGTGAATATGCATATCGCAATAGAAGGGCTCAATCTTCAAATGCGCTCACTCTTCCTTGCTTCCTTTTATACGCAAAAAGACGCTACCTATTCGCGTCTTTTCCTTTATCTTCCCTGCTATACCGTTCCTGATGAATAAGCATCTACCCGATGACTTGCTTAATCACATTATCTCACCCCGACCTGAAGATTCGATGAACACGATAACGCAAAACCCGTTACTCACCCTGAAAGCTGAGCGTGTCCGGAAAGTAAAATGAACATGATACGTGCCTCCGATACGATTTGAGCGTCAGGTTCAATCACGCTAGAAGGCGGGCCATATCTTAACTAATCGTATCATTCGACGAGCAGAGAGCGAAAGACGAATCGCACTGGTTCAGCTCGTTCATCTTGACCGTGGCTACGATCGAGTACGCGCCGGCAGACGCCTCGGTGCCGCGCGGCGTGTCGCTTAGCAGGAAGTTCTTGCGGCAGGCAACCTTTCGCTAAATGAGCTCCACCTCAATCTCCCGGAGCGCCCGCTCGGCGCGTGCTGTCGCCTCATCAGCATCGGCGCCGCTGCACACAACGTGACCTATGCGATCGTTACTAGAATGGGGTGTTTCGATAGAGTCGCCAGGCTTAAGGTACAACTCAATTTCCTCAACGCCATCGGCACCGTGCAGCTCGTCAGGCACATTAATGGATGCAATCGTTCCCGCATGATCGGCGGTAATAAAGCGGATTGCCGAACCACCGCGGCGTTTTGGTTCGAAATCATACGGCAAACCGAGCGCCGCAGCGACGGTGCCTTCAACAAAATCAACGCCCGTAGACAAGGGTACCAATTTGGAGGTGATGAAATCGCCGCCGAGGCGAGCGGCCATCTCAATGACCTTCGGCCCGTCTTCCGTAAGCATGATTTCGGTATGCGACGGCCCCGTTACGATGCCAATGGCCTTGACCGTCTTCTTCGCCACCTCGCGAATAGCCTCCTGCGCCTCAACCGATAGCCTCGACGGCTCGGAATGCCCAAGCTCCACAAAGAAAGGCGGCTCAGTTGTCAGCTTATCGGTGATCGCCAGAATCGTCGTCTCACCGTCCACGGTCATGCCCTCGACGCTCACCTCGCGCCCGGTAATGCGTTCCTCGACCATGACGGTTCCCTTACGGGAGAAGCTGCGGAAGAGCTCAAAGAGCTCACCTGCGGACGTAAAACGATCGTCTGGGGTAATAAGCCTTACCCCGCGGCTGGCGGCCGAGTCCGCAGGCTTAGCGATGCAGTTGTAGTCAAAACGCTCGAGAGCGTGCGTAAACTCATCGGCCGTATTGCAAATCTCAAACTCAGGCATCGGCACGTCGTGTGCGGCAAGCCTCGTCCGCATGGCGTCCTTCTGCGTCGCGCATACGGCATCAGCGGACGATATGCCCGTAGGAAGACCAAGCCTTTCAGAAACGAGCGCAGCTACCCTCACAGGAGCATCGCTCGTGGACGTAATCACGAAATCTGCACCCTCGTCGCGAGCAAGCGTCTCCACGGCGTCAACATCGAGCGTACTCGTGAGAGAGGAAGCATCCGCAACCGCAAAACCAACGGCATTGGGATCGTAGTCCGCACATACGACCCGGAATCCAAGCTTCCGGGCAGCCTTAATCGCCGGAACCTGCAATCTGCTCCCGCCAAGCATCACCACGGTTTTGCGTTTTTCTGCGTTTGTCATAGCGACAGTATCTCCTTAGCCATCTTCTCCGCTCCGCGACCGTCAACGAGGGCATGGGCACGCCTTGCAAGAACCACGGCTTCGTCACGAGAAGCAACGAGTTTTGCAAGCCCATCCGCACAAGCGGCAGCAACCTTCTTGACGTCCCCAGAAGCGAGTCCGCAGTAGAGCGTAGCGCCAAGGCCGGCAAGCGACTCGGCGCTTCGAACCTGCTCGCCGACCATTGCGAAAGTGACGGCAGGAACACCAGCCGCGGCAAGCTCGTAGACAGTTGTCCCGTTTGCCGTAACGGCAACATCGCAGGTATCCATAAGGCCCGCCATGTCAGCAACGTTGTATAACGCCTCCACAGCGGAGTAACGCTCGGCGATTTCCTCGATCTCATCGGCAACGACAGCGGAAAACATCCGCCCAACAACGACCTCGAACCTTACTCCAGCCAAATGTTCGTCTGTAAGAGCAGCGCGAAGGAACGCGGGTAGAAACCCGCACTGATCCGTGTTCCCCGTCGTCACGAGAGCACGTCTTATTAATCCGTCTCGCTCCCGGTATACCCGCGCAAAGCAATCACGAAGCGGAGCATAGCTCGCCCCGAGCAACAGCCTCGTGCCGCGACCGCCATAAATATCAAGATAGGCGTTCTTGTCAACATTTGTCGAATAGTCGGCAATGAGAGAAAGCTGCCCTAAGTCGCCACCTTTGCTACCAAGGTAGCAAACCTGAGCATGCCGGGCGAGACTGTTTACGTAGTCCTTAGTCACGGCATACGTGTCTACGAGGGCAATCGGGCGTTCGACATCGTCGCACAGCTGGCAGAGAACTTCCGAACCGTCCTCAATTTCCCTCCAGTCTGACTTCAGAACGGTCGTCCCAAAACCCCGGCCCTTTATGAGTTCGGTGGCGTTGTCGTCCGAGAGGACAAACCGGACATCGGCGCCAAGCCTCACAAGCGCGTCCGCCAAAGAAAGACAGCGCATAACATGCCCTCCCGCAATCACCGGGTTGGCATCCGTCCGTATAAAGACTTTCCTACGTGAAATAGTGCCCATATCAATCTTTTCGTTTTCGTTTCTCGTACATTACGAAACTCCTGCCCTTCTCATCAGAAAACCTTCCATGTTCCTCGAAGCTATTCGACAGAAGGGCCTTCGAGCTCTTAAGGTTCGTCGTGAGCACCCGAGCCCTTACGCAGAACACGCCCTCGACAGAGAAAGCAATCCGACAAAGTAGACCAACAATCTCGTTGGCATAGCCCTTACCCCGTTGTGTCAAATCGCCAATGTAGTACCAGCACTCACAGGAAGCACCGTCAAAATACTTTAGGCCCGCATTCCCGATATGAAGCCCGTTCGCACAGACCGCAAGAAAAATCTGCTCGCGATCTGTTAGGACTCTATCGAAGTACTTTCGATGTGTTTCGAGAGTCGGCGATGCCGACCCGGCAAAATCCTTCGTGTACCAGGAATTTGACACCCATTCGTAGGTCCTCGCGACGTCATCGATGGAAAACTGACGGAGCGAGACGTCTCCGGCAAACGACGGGATGCAGTAGTCCATGTGCATCACGCCGCCTCGGTCAAACCGGCGTAGCAGGCGACGAAGGTTCCGACAGAAGCCTTTAGGCTACGCCCCCCCCCCGTCCGGGTTCTTGGGTGACGCCACAGAACAGTGCAGGCATCACGCCACGCTCCTCCTCAGCCTTCCAATCTGCCATAAGGTCACGAAAGCCCACAAACCTTGGCGCGTACCCGAAGTCGCGCACGGCGCGATTAATATCGAACGAGTAGGGCTGAATGCCATTCGATTTGCTCTCGTCAACGCGAACCTCGGAGATCTGCTCAGGGTCCGAAAAAACACTTGCTATCGCTTCCGCCTGCTCGCGAAGAGAGACCGCGCGCCCGGAACCAATGTTATACAGACCCATAGCACCTTCGCTCGCACCGGCGCGCACAAAGGCCTGAGCAACGTCCTTAACGTAGACGATATCCCTAACCGCCCCATCAGCATCACCGAAGACCGTAATAGGCTCACCGGCCTTTGCCTTGTCAACAAAAAGACCTATCCCAGACTTCTTCACTGCGCCATTCACCCTAAGCGAACCATGGGGGCCGCAGCCGTAGACAGGAGGGAGCCTAAACACGCAGTTTTTCATGCCATATTGTTCGTTGTAGTAGAAGAGCAAGTCCGCCGAAGCGTTTTTCGATATCACATAAGCGGCGTGATCTCCACTCATCTTAAAATTTCTCTGCCAGTCCTCGCGGACAGGATCCGTTGAACTCCAACTCTTTTGGACATCCGCATAAGATGTGGTGGAGATAATTCGACGAACATCGTTCTTCCGAGCCCACTCAAGAAGAAAGGCCGTACCCAGGGTGTTGGTTCTAATGTAGTCTGCGGCATCGTCCTCTGTGGCAAGATCGAAAACAGAGTTCGCAGGAAGTCTACCCGCCAGATGAACTATATAGTCGATATCAGTGGGGAGATTCCCAAGGCCTGCAGGGTCATCAAGGTCGAAAGGTACATACTCAACGCCCAAACCACGATAGTGTTCAGCGAAGCGCGGATTTCTACCCGTACCGACAACATCATAGCCAGCATCAAGCAAGGCATCAACAACGTAGGCGCCTATAAAGCTCGAAGCACCCACGACAAGGCATCTCTTGGTCAAACCGGTCTCCTTCCCCACAGCCAATTCGCTACAGATTTTCCAAGTCAGTTTGGGTAATAGGCTCGCCAAACTTAATGTCACGCACCGCCGCTTGACCAAGAAGCTTGTCCAGGTGTTTGGGCGCAACGCCATAGGCAGGTCTGATACTACGAATATTCTCGTTTGTGAAGATCTCTCCTCGCGCGATGTTCTTCACGGCGTAAAGGGAGCGGCGGCCAGCGAGGCCCTTTTTCTCCTTGTCGGTGCGGTCATAGGTCACATGCCCGATGGACGCCTTCGCGCGTCTTACGTCAACGATCATCGCTTTAAACTCGGCAGGCTCCATGGAGAACTCCGAGTCGACAGTCTTCTGCTCGCGCGAGATGCAATAGTGTTTCTCGATAACACTCGCTCCGAGCGTTGCTGCCGCCACGTCCACGCCCCAACCCATAGAATGATCAGAAAGACCCACGGCGCAGCCAAAGCGCTCACGCATGTCGACCATCGTCGCAATATTCATATCCTCGTAAACCGCAGGATACTCGCTTGTACACTTGAGCAACACGATTTGCTCGTTGCCAACGGAGCGGCACGCCTCAACGGCGTCCGCAATCTCATCAGCCGTTCCCATGCCGCAGGAGATGACCATGGGCTTGCCCTTCGATGCGGTATAACGAATGAGGGGCACATCCACTAGCTCTGGTGAAGCAATCTTATACATCTCGCACCCTATAGATTCAAGAAAATCCACAGAGGTCGGATCGAATACCGAGGAAAGGAAGTCCATACCAAGTCGCTCACACTCCTCCTTGATCGCGGCTTGCCACTCCCAAGGGGTATGCGCCTCCTCGTACAAGTCGTAAAGAGTCCTCCCCTCCCACAACCCACCAGGCGTCGTCTGGAAGTCAGGCGAATCGCAGTCGATTGTGATGGTGTCAGCAGTGTAGGTCTGCAACTTGAGACAGTCCGCACCCGCATCGGCGGCAGAGCGAACAATCTCCATCGCCTTTTCTACGCTGCCACCATGATTGCCGCTCATCTCGGCGATGAAGTACACGTCGCCACGCTCAATGGTTTCAAATAGTTTCACTGTCTAGTCCTCCTTAGCCAGAGCCCGGTATTTCTGCTCGGCCATCTCCCAATCCTCGGGGGTATCGATATCCTGCACGAACTTGCTTGATATGCGCAACGATTTTGTCCTGTCGGTGATAAAACTCCCGCTCTTGAGGAATGCACCCACCTTCGCGAGATAGAACCTCCCGCAGTCATGGACCATCTCGGGGAGGTCCTGACTGCGGGTCTGGGCGTACTCGGGGAAAGCGTAATCGAGCGAGCCATCCTCCCCCACCTTGAAGCCGCGCAGGGGCGGGAAGTCGAACGAGGTGACGGGGATGACGGAGGACGCCCCCGCCTCAATCATCGCGGCGGCCTCCTTGAGCTCGGAAACCCGGACGAACGGGGCCGTAGGATACAGACAACACATGGTGTCGAACTCGGTCCCGCGCTTGCCATACTCGGAGAGCACCTCGCGCAGCACATCGGCTGTAGTAGCGTAGTCGTTGCTAGTTGCTGCACTGCGCATAAAAGGCACCTCAGCCCCGTAACTTCTGGCAACCTCAGCAATCTCATCATCATCAGTTGAAACCATTACGGTATCGAAGATGCCGCTCTCAAGCGCAGCTTCTACCGAGTATGCAAGCATAGGCTTGCCACAAAACTCACGCACATTTTTGCGCGGAATGCGCTTAGAGCCGCCACGCGCCGTGATGATGCAAATGCTACTCATACACGAACACCCCTTCAGCATGAGCATCGACTGACGCTTTATGGTTCTCCTTGATTATTAAGTTCGGGCTCGCACCAAATACCAGAGAATCGCTAGGCACATCCTGATCTTTGACGTAGGTATTCGCAGCTATGACGACGTTATCGCCAATTGCGCAGTCCCCAATCACCTTGCTATTACTCAGCATGAAAACACGCTCACCGAATCGAGGATAAACACCGTGATTATTACCCACAGTGCAACCCTGTGAGAACGTAAAATAATTCGAATATTCAGCGCGTCCCATAACAGCGCCAAGCGGATGGTCGAAAGTGAACACGTCAGGTAACTCGACCTCATAGAACAAATCCGCCGAGCTAAGTGCGCGGTTTAGCGCGTAAATCTTATCGCATACCGAGCGAACTCCCCCTTGGCGGTAAATCTCGTTTGACAGCGTATACAGAAAATGAGTCCACTGGCAACCATGCAGTGAATCAAAATACGTCTCTCCATCACAGCTGTAGTACTTGTTCTTAATACAAGAGAAACGCCTTTCCAACCTTTCGAAGGTTGCATTCCAAGCGGCATCTACGAACGCTGCTTCCTTGTCATTAAGCGAGAACAAGCTCGCAAGTTGCCTATCCAGCTGAGCCCTCACTTCATTCTCTGGCACGGCGAACTTCACTATTCCGCCCCCTTATTCACGCGGCACCACTCCACGATCTTCGCCACGGCATCCACTACGCATTGGGCATCTTCGTCGGTAAGTCCGCAATGCAGCGGCAATGTGACACAATGATCGTAGTAGTCCTCAGCATTAGGGCAATCCCCACGAGCATGACCCAGGTCTTTGTAGTAGGGCAGCAGATAAACAGGCAGGTAATGCACGTTCACGCCAATGTTCTCCGCACGCAGCGCATCAAAAATGAAACGACGCGTCACGCCCAGGGCTTCGGTGTCGAACTTCAAGCAATACAGATGGCGTACGGTGTCTTCAGGCGTAGCGTCCAGCTGGAACTGCACCTCGGGAATCTTGGCGAACTGCTCGTTGTAGAAGGCCACGAGCTGCTTGCGTCGATCGCCAAACTGGCCCAAGCGCTTCATCTGGCTCACACCGAGCGAAGCCTCAATGTCGCTAATGCGATAGTTGTAGCCCAGCACCAGCTGCTCGTAGTACCAGCCGCCTTGGTCCTTCTCGCGCATAAGTTCATGATTGCGAGTAATACCGTGCTTGGCATACAGCTCGATCATCTTACCGAGCTCTGGGTCATTCGTGGCAACGGCACCGCCCTCGCCAGTAGTGATAGTCTTCACAGGATGGAAGCTAAACGTCGTCATGTCGGCGATTGAGCCTACCGCCGTGCCGTTATGGCACGTTCCCATAGCGTGAGCCGCATCCTCAATGAACGTAAGACCGCGCTCGTCACAAATCTTGCGAATCTCGGAGGAGTCCACGTGCACACCGCCGAAGTCAACAGCCACAATGGCTTTGGTCTTGTCGGTCAGCTTCTCACGAATAGATGCCGGGTCGATATTCCAGGTCTTCGGATCGATATCGGCAAATACGGGCGTGCCACCGCAATAACGCACGCAATTAGCCGAGGCAGCAAACGTGATGGGCGAGACTATCACCTCATCACCAGGCTTAATACCAGCAGCAAGGCAGGCGACATGCAACGCAGCCGTGCCATTTGCCACTGCGGTCACATATCCGGCACCTGTAGCCTCCTTGATAGACTCCTCGAAGGCCTCAGTTGCGGGCCCGCAGGTCAGATAGTCGCCACGCAGGCAATCGACAACAGCCTTCACATCGCTTTCGTCGATATCCTGATGGCCATAGCCCAGAACCTTCGGACTAACCGGCGCGCCACCGTTAATGGCAAGTTCTTCCATATTAAATCCTCCTGAAGTGACTCGTTATTCTCTGGGCGAAATGGATAGACTCGGCGTCTTGCCATAGACGACAGAGCCAGCGGGTATGTCTTGATTCTTCACCACGGCACCTTCGCCGATAATGCAGTTGTCACCAATACGGGAATCACCTAGAATTTTACTTCCGGCGCGCATATGCACATTGCGCCCAATAACCGGATAGATTTCGTTGACGTTGCCAACCGTGCAACCTTGAGTGAACGAGAATCCCTCACCAAAACACGCGCGCCCCATAAAGGAACCAGTTGGGTGGTCGAAGCTGAAAGACTCTGGCATTTCCACCTCATAGTACAAATCGCATCCAGATACAGTCTTCATCTGACCGTAGATCTTGTCGCAAACCACACGAGCGGCCTCAGGATTCTCCTCCTCATAGCGATAGATAGTATTCGCCATCAGATACAAAAACAGCATCCACTGACAAGTGTGCAGCGGATCGAAATACGCCTCACGCTCCCCTGCGGCATTAAGCCTCCAGTAGTACTTGTTATCGTTGGCGGAGATGTTTGCCTCGAGCCTTTCGAGAGCCCTCTCAAAGTGCTTAGTAATCAGCCTCTCGTCATCGATCGATTTGAAAAAGTTATTACCAATCTGATTGAGAAGCATGTCCTTGACATCCCTCAACGGGAACCTGTAGATCATAATGGCCTCCTCCTAATTGTGACGAATGCCAGCGAGCTCTTCACGAACATAATCTGCGGTCATGATTTTCTGTATGGTACCTTCAACATCAAGGAGGTTCGTATTATGGGAGGTGTAAGACTCATCGGCCATTGTCCTCGCCTCGTCAACTTCCGTCTTGTCATAGTTGAGACCGCGAGTGTCTGCCGCCACACGATAGTATCCGCCCATATCCTCTGAACGGAGACGTTCCTCACGAGTCATCAGCGTTTCGAACAGCTTTTCGCCATGACGCGTGCCGATAATGCTCGTGCCCGTATCTCCGAAAAGCTGCTGCACCGCCTTGGCCAGGTCGCCTATAGTGCTCGCATCAGCCTTTTGGATAAACAAATCGCCCGGATTTGCATGCTCAAACGCAAACTTCACCAGATCAACCGCCTCGTCCAGGTTCATCAGAAAACGAGTCATGGACGGATCAGTAATAGTAATTGGGTTACCAGCATGAATCTGATCGATAAATAAAGGAATGACCGAACCGCGACTACACATCACGTTACCGTAACGTGTACAGCAAACCACTGTCCCACCCTTTTCAGCGGCCACGCGTGCATTGGCAAAAATAACGCTCTCCATAAGCGCCTTAGACTTGCCCATAGCGTTAATCGGGTAAGCAGCTTTGTCGGTCGACAAACACACAACACGCTTCACACCAGCATCAATCGCGGCATGAAGAACATTATCCGTTCCCAAGATGTTTGTGCGTACGGCTTCCATCGGGAAGAACTCACAAGAGGGCACCTGCTTGAGCGCCGCCGCATGGAAGATGTAGTCAACCCCGTGCATTGCATCGCGCACTGACTGGATGTTGCGCACGTCACCAATGTAAAACTTCACCTTGGCAAAGTGATTCGGGTAGCGAGTCTGCAACTCGTGGCGCATGTCGTCCTGCTTCTTCTCATCACGGGAGAAAATGCGAATCTCCCCCACATCGGAGGTCAGGAAGTGTTTCAGGACGGTGTTGCCAAACGATCCCGTTCCTCCCGTGATCATTAAGGTCGAGCCGTTAAAGGTGGACATGAGTTTGACTGCCTTTCTATCTGTATTCGAACTATTTCAAAGAGCAGACGGGCTGAGTGCCCGGTATTACCTGGAAGCGAGCCTGCGCACAAGCGACGCCGCTTCAGACAATTCACCTAAGCGCAGCACCCTCGCCCCGCCAAAGTAGACGAGGAAGAACACGACGCACTGCACCAGGAGTTCGGGCGAGTAGCCGAGCCCCACGAATTGAACGGCAAGGGCGGAAGCCGCAGCGACAACAGAAAGCGCAATGATCGGCAGAACATCCTTAACTTGTCTCAACGCCGAATAGCCGTGCAACCTCTTGGCCGGCGGCATGTCCACGAACAGGATAGAAAGCGCACTGACAAGAAAGTTTGCCAAAGCGATCGCATAGATGTCCTTAGTGATGATCGCAATCGCCCAGATAATCGCGCCGCCACCTAGCACCTTGACGATCTGCAGGCGCATATACAGACCGCTGTCCCCTAGCGCCATGTAGGCGCGCAAGTTCACAAGCTGCAGCATCAGGAGCGAGTTCGACACACACGTAAGCTGGAAAATGGGCACGCAGGCCAACCACTTCTCAGTCAGCAAGATGGCCACGATGGGTTCGGCGATCGCCGCCGCCAGAAGCGACAAAGGAGCCACAATGAACGTGCCGAGCCTCAATCCCCGCCTTATAGCCCGATGCAGCTCGATCGCATCGTCCTTGATCGCCGAGAACATCGGAAACAGGACGTTGGCGATGGAATTGCTCATCACACCGATGGCTGCCTGGGGGTACTTGCGCCCCTGGCTGTACAGCCCCAGTTCCCCCGCTGAGCACGCCCGCCCAATAATGAGTTCCGAAATACCGGAGTAAATAACGTTCAACACGCCAGTGACGCAGATCTTCCACCCGTAGCCGAACAGGCTCTTTGCTTCGCCCGGCTCGAAGACGAGTGCCGGTTTCCAGCTAACCTTCACCCACATCACGATGCAGATAAATGCGCTCTGCAGCAGAGCTTGAGCCACCAGCGCCCACACGCCGAACCCCAGGAACGCCATCGCGATACTAGCCGCGCCCGATGCGAGTGCCGCGACGGTCGTGGCGACAAAGATGCTCTTGAAATCCAGAGAGCGCTGGAGGAACGAGCGCTGGATGGAGTTTGCGGAGTTAGAAAAGACAACGAGCCCGAGGACGCGCAGGTACATCGCCAGGTCCGGCATGCCGTAGAAAGCGGCAATTGCAGGCGCGGCAAGGAACACGACAACGTACAGCGCTGCCGCCAGCCCAAGACTCAGCCACCAAGCAGTCGAATACGACCGGTCGCTCGCGTCGCTCTTCTGGATGAGCGCCATCCCCAGACCGCTCTGCGCGACTGAGTCGGCAACCTGCGTAACAACCAGCAGAATTGCCAACACACCAAACGCCTCAGGCGAAAGCAAGCGCGCGAGGATAATCTGCACAAGCATTAAAATCGCTTTGGATCCGCCTTGCTCTAAGAGGCTCCAGGCGAACGATGACACGGGCGCCTTTGTGCTAGCCATTCGAAATCCCGTTCAGAATCTTTCGATTTATCTTGCATTCGCCACCCGCTGCATGCGAGACATTGTATGCGTCACGGCTGAATACGAAAATGATCAAAACAGAAAGAAGTACGCTCAGATCAAACAGCGAAGAGAGGAGAAGCATACTTCGAAAGGTACTCCACGCCTTCCAGATGATAAAACAAGCAAGAGACGGCAGGAATTCCCGTCTATGCATGACGCCAATCATCAAATTGATGAGAAAAACGGTCACAAAGGCAGTAAGTACACTAAATGCTAGGGTCCCTATGGCTCCAAAATAATAATAGATGCTCGGATAGGCAGCCTCTGTATACCTTGAGCCAGATGCCAACTTCGCGTTCACTAAATCCGTAGGCGCGTTGAGATACATCATTTTGTAGATTCCATATTGGTCGCCAACGCATTCGTTTATCTCCTTGTCGCCAAAAGACAGCCCACTCAGCTCATCCGAAAAATCACCCAGTCCCTGTCCGCCTGCGAAATGCTCGTACGTAGACCACCAAAGCTGGCTCTGCTGGGCGGTCCTATTGAAGAAAAACTCAGACGAAGTGTCAGAGGATGCCGCAAAACTGTGCGCGAAAACCGCAACCCCAAGAAGAAGTCCCAAGGCGAGGAAAACAGCTGCAAGGGCCCGCGAAACAAGCCTCTTGTTGAGCGCGACAACTTTGTCATAGAAAACTAACGATGCAAGTCCGAGCAACATATAAAACCCACTGAACTTGACACCGGTCCAAAACAGATAGAAACAAAACAACACGATGGCAAGGCATCCGCTCTTTTTGTATCCATAGCGAATCGCAAGAAGAGGAACAATGCAGAGAATCATTGAGACTGAGTGGAGGTATCTCCACACGCCAGTCAGGTAGAGCGTCGTATAGCTGAACCGATCACCACCACTTACGAAAGAGGGATTCGGAAGCACGTGCAAAAACATAACAGCAATCATCAACGTGAAGCCGAAATGAATCCACTTAAACCATTTTTGCCCATCACTCACACGAACTTCGAACAGTAGGGATTTATCATCCCTCCCAATCACTTTGTCAAACCCGTATAGACACGTCAAAAAAATGTAATAGTTCAATATTAGAAGGGGTAGCGACCCTACAAACGATGCGGTTGCTCTCAATTCAGGCAGATAACCACCCAGAAATTCGCATGAAAAACAACCGGCAATAGCGGCAACAATCCCAAACAAGACAATAAAATACTTCAAGAGAAAGGAAGGCACAGTAAGGCAAACATAAAGACCGAAAAGCACGAAAGCCACAAGGGCAGCTAGCGAAGCCGCCGGAAACTCGGATAAAAGCACCGTAATTGCAAAAAACAGTCCAAACATAGCAAGTATGCCAACGGACACCCCTGCGCAAGTTTCATCAGGTGTTTTTTTTAGAAAAGCAGTCATGGAAGTCCGATCATCGAATTTCGCTGTTGAAGATATGCACATAACTCATCGATTGTCGAAGGGCATTTGTAATATCTGCTGAAGACAGTGCGCATCTTCTCACAGAACCACGTGAAGCTATCAGCGACCTCCTCATCCGAGATAAAGCCTTCTAACCCTATGGCGGGGCACTTAAAAACGGCAGATGCCGTAATCATCGCAGTGCTGCACAAGCTCGTAACGCATACAGGCGGCGTCGTTAAACATCCAAGGATGTCCTCCAGAGCAATACCTCGCCTGGGATCGATAAACGCCTCATACCTTGAATAAATCGACAGATCCGCCTCCCTGGGATGAAGTTTAAGGACGAAAGGCGCACTCAATTGCATAGCCACTTGATACGCAGCGTCAACAGCAGCAAGATGCGCCTTAAGAGAGATTGATCTCGCCTCAACAAGGGGGAACTGAGAGCAAAAGACAACGGCTCCTTCATACTTGTTATTCGCTTGAGAAGAACTGTCTATGCACTTCGATTCAAGCTCGAAGGCCCGCCGAACAAAGGCGGCGTTCGTATCGTCAAGAATGCCGTCATCCTTAAAAAGATAGAACCTCTGGAACCTCTTCTTAGCTTCCAGCGTCCGAATCAGCCTAGGAATTGTATAGCACTCGCGATTAAAAAGCCATTTCCGGATTAAGGCTTTGGGCCCGTGAAGCCCGCGATCCCTTATAGATTGCCTAGCCCAATCTTCGGCAGAAGCAAGATAAGAACCAACTCCCTCGTCAAGCAATATATACGACAGACGACAATCGAGATTCAGAGCTTCCAAACTATTGAAGATTGATCCAGGAAAAGACGGATTCGCAACGAAAACAACACGTCCTTTATTCTTCTTCACCTGAATTGACGGAACGAACACGCGACAAACAAGCGCACGTGTCAAAGTGATAAGACCGTCATCGCCACGCTCAAGATAGGCAATATCCAAGCCTGACGTAACCGTCTCGGGTGAAATCAAATATCCATCTTTACTATGCCGGTCAATCAGAAGAATTCCCTTATCTACCAGATTAGCTGCTCGCAATTTCAGATAGGAGCCGACCGCCATCCTTGCATGCCATGGAGTCAGAGCGACAGATACATAGTCATATCGTCCCGACTTGATGCATTCAACAATCGTTTGTTTGCTAAACGAGTCAAGAGAGCCCCTAGCAGACGTTTCTCGCTTGCTGGTCACTAATTGCATAGGTAATCCTCCAGGGCTTCTTCCCAGCCCGCAGGTAGAAATCCCACAGCTTCGATCTTGGAAAGACCGAGCATCGAACGCGCCGGCCTAAGGGATGCGGAGCCTTTGGCACTGGCGTAGTACTCGATGGTCGAAACGGGCTTGACGGCATCGGCATTTCCGTTACGCAGCTCGAACACCTTCGAAGCGATGTCGGCCCAGGACGCGACGCGACCCGAGCCGGTCAGGTTGTAGGTGCCGGGCTCGCACGGGCTGCTCGGCTCCTTGTCGCCACCGCGGTAGCCC
>ENA-OPBL01001852-OPBL01001852.1-human-gut-metagenome-genome-assembly--contig:-NODE-1852-length-17187-cov-3.188011_pt1 | contig 17187 bp, 14 predicted proteins | sample MGYA00241073_ERZ501461 | MGnify/ENA primary metagenome ERZ501461 (study PRJEB25962, sample SAMEA2042630) | human gut metagenome | biome: human gut; feature: human-associated habitat; material: faeces... | reverse complement strand
AATTGTTTAATTTGCATATACAATAAAGATAAATTATGAGTTTCGCAATTAACTAAAAAGATTGTTTAGGAAAGGAAGTAACGGTGGATAAGTTTAAGTTTACAAGACCGCAGGCTGTGGCAGGTATTCTGGCAGCGGTTGTGATAATCGGAGGAGCTGCATGGTATGCCAATGCAAAGTCGGCGGATGGCAGTGACGCGAAAGGGAAAACAGAGGCGGTAAATGTCGCGATGAAGGAAACCGGCGAGACAGAGGAAAGCACAACGGAACCGGAGACACAGACGGAGACAGTCGTGGAAACACAGCCAGAGACGGAACAGGAAACGGTACCAGAGATACAGACAGAACCGGAAAGTGAGACGGAGCCGGAAACCGAGCCGGAAAGTGTGGCAGAGATACAGACGGAGCCGGAAACCGAACCGGAAACAGAACCACAGACAGAAGCCATCGAAAGAGTGACGAGACCGGCCAATTCGATGGGGACGGTTATCTGTCTCGATCCCGGACATCAGAGCAGGGGAAATAATGAAAAAGAACCAAATGGACCGGGTTCTTCTACCATGAAGACAAAAGTGGCAGGTGGAACAAGCGGGACATACAGCGGAGTTGCGGAATATGAACTGACACTTGCGATTGGTCTGCAGCTGCGGGATGAATTGCAAAACAGAGGTTATACGGTGGTCATGACGAGAGAGAGCAATGAGGTCAACCTTTCTAACAAGGAGAGGGCGGACATTGCAACAGAAGCGGGGGCTGACCTGACGATTCGGATTCATGCGGATGGGGTGGATAATTCTTCCGTATCCGGTGCATCCGTACTGTCACCGACTACGTCAAATCCATATATTGCAGACCTTGCGGGTGCGTCCTGGCAGTTATCGGAGTGTATTCTGAATGCATACTGTGAGGCAACCGGAATGAAAAACAGAGGTGTGACAGGAAATGATACCATGACCGGAATTAACTGGAGTACCAATCCGGTGGCACTGATTGAACTTGGATTTATGACAAATGCAACTGACGATGCCAATATGCAGGATGCAACCTATCAGGAGCGGATGGTTTATGGGATTGCAAACGGAGTAGATGTCTATCTGCAGAAATAAAATGGAGATGAAATTATGTTACACAATTTATTTTTTATGGAGCAGCATTTCTTATTATGGTTGCAGGACAGTGTCAGAAATCCGATGCTCACAAAGATATTTGTATTTATTACCAGTCTGGGAAATGGAGGCGCATTCTGGATATTGCTCTCCCTGGGGCTGATGATACCCAAAAAGACGAGGAAGGCAGGCTTTTTGTCCCTGCTTTCCCTGGCATGCTGTGCCATTGTCACAAATGTATGCCTGAAAAATCTGGTTGCAAGGACAAGACCTTACGATGTGATAGAGGGACTGACTTCTCTGGTAGGAATCCAGAAAGATTTTTCCTTTCCGTCCGGACATACGGCAGCTTCCTTTGCATCTGCGGTTGTGCTGTTTCGGACATTACCGAAAAAATATGGCATACCGCTTCTTATTCTGGCATTCCTCATCGGATTTTCCAGAATGTATGTGGGAGTCCATTACCCGTCCGACGTGCTTGGCGGGCTGTTAGTCGGCAGTCTGACAGGTCTTGTGGTGTACTGGGCAGGAACAAGGAGAGCAAAGGGTTAGGAAAATAACGAGGAAGCGAAGGAGACAGAAGAATGGATTTACTGCACATAGGATTGTATACAGGGACATTTCTGGAATTAATTATCACCAATTATATTCTGCTTATTATATTCCGGTGTACTCTGACAGAGAGATACCGGACGATTATTACTTTGTCCATATTAACCGCTTTAAATGCGGTTCAGTTATATATACAGCAGTTTGCAAAGTCGCCTGCACAGATGTATCTGCTGTATGCTGCATTAATGTTTGGAATTGCGGTGTTCTTATTTCACGGAAAGTGGCAGAACAGGGTCATGGCAGTTGTATTGTATACAATAACATCATTCATGGCGGAGATTGTAGGACTGCAGATTCTGCTCGGCATGGGATATGGATTTGAAAAAGTGGCAGGACCTGTTTCAAAAGAAAGTTTCTTTATACACACCATAGGAGTCCTGGCAAGTCTGTGTCTGGCAGTTATCATTGTAAATGCACAGAAGTCGCTGAAATATATTATGAAAGCAGGAAATCTGCTGCCAATACTGTTGATCTTCGGATTGCAATTTGCTGTGGCATTTCTTTACAGTGGAGTGTCCATGTCATATAAGCTGAGTACAGGATATCTGGTCTGGGTATATCTGCTTGTCACTATATTTGAGGATTTTTATACCCTGCAGTCCATGCAGGAGCTTGAGAACCGACAGATTCTGGAAGAACAGGTGGATCTGATGCAAAAACGGGATAAAGATGTGACTGACTATTATCAGAATGTGACAGCACGTCTGAGAAATGTATCGGAATTAAAAGAAGAGTACGAGGCAAAACTGAAGAGAATCTATGCGGAAATCGGGGTGGAATATGAATCAGAAAAGGCGGATGAGGGAGGAAAACAGGAATTTCATATGAAAATGATCGTAGATAATATATTAAGCAAACGATCGGAAAAATACAGGGAATCCGGCATTGAATATGAACTGCAGGTAGAGGTTCCGGCAGGATTTAAGATTGATATTATGGAATTATCCAGCCTGATGAATAATCTGCTGGACAATGCAGAAGAAGCATTGATAAAGTACAGACAGGAATCAGGGGAAAAAGGATTTATCCGGATGAAGTCTTACATACAGGGGGACGAATTTGTGATAGAAACGGAGAACAGCAAAAGTGAAAACAGCCGTATGCATATGCAGGATGAACGCTATCTGTCCACCAAAGAGGAAAAGGGGCATGGATACGGCTTGCAGATTATCCGTAACATTGCACAAAAGTATGAAGGAAGCATGGAGCTGGAAGATAAGGGAAAAAGTTTTTGGAATAAGGTTATTATGAAAATGAGATAGGAACAGGCCTGACAAACTGAGGAATATTAAAATCTCAGATTTGTCAGACTTTATTTATATTTGATTCTGTCACTGAACTGTGATACTATAGAGATAATAGAAAATTGAGATAAAAACAGGAGGTTATCAGATTATGCAGGCAGTTACGCGAGAACAGATTGAAGCAATGGCACCGAATCAGGCTGCGGTATCAAATGCAGGGAAGATATCACAAAAGGGTGGATTTGTGAAGCTTGCTCATTCAAAGGATGATACATTTTATATGGGGGAATGTAAGGGAAGCGGTGCAAAGAACTATTTGACATCGGTGGATTTTATTGATCCGGAAGCACCGGTATGCCGCTGTTCCTGCCCGAGCAGACAGTTTCCATGTAAGCATGGTCTGGCACTCATGTTTGAAATTCTGGAGAAGAAAGAGTTTGAAGAGTGTGAGATTCCGGAAGATATTCTGAAGAAACGGGAAAAGAAGAAGAGCAGTGAGCAGAGCGGTGCGAAAGAAGAGGGAGCAAAGAAACCTGCTGCCAAACCGTCCAAAGCAGCAAAGTCAGCAAAACTCAAGAAGATGAAAAAACAGTTGGAGGGTCTTGAACTGTTGGATCAGATGATTACGGAGCTGTTGAAGGCGGGACTTGGAACGATGGGAAGTGCCGGAATGAAGTCCTATGAGCAGTTTGCAAAACAGCTTGGGAATTATTATCTTCCGGGACCGCAGAAGCTGCTGAACAGATTAATTCTGGAAATCACGGCATTTCAGAAAAATAGAAAAGAAGAACATTATGAAATGGCAGTCCGGCTGCTTGAAAAGTTATGGACGCTGAAGAAGAAATCAAAGGAATATCTGGAGAAAAAGACCGAGGACGGAAATGCCGATGCCGAAGACACGGAGTTATACGAGGAACTTGGCGGTATTTGGAAGATGGAAGAATTAGAAGCGATCGGAAGAAAGCGGGAAGAAGCCGATTTTCTTCAGCTCGCTTTCTGGGTGGAATATGATGCGGCGGCAAAAGAATATGTGGATAAGGGATGTTATGTGGACCTTGCCACCGGGGAGATCTTTTTAAGCAGCAATTACCGTCCGTTAAAGGCCTTAAAATACATAAAAGAAGAAGATTCCGTTTTTCACGTTATCCATACGGGATCGGCGGTTGTATATCCGGGACATGGAAATCCGCGCATCCGCTGGAATGGTGCGGTAACAAGACAGACCGAAGTGCAGGATTATAAGAAAGTATGCAGCTTTGCTGGAAAATCCATCCGGGAAGAGGCAAAGAAGGCGAAAAACTGTCTGAAAAATATTCTTGCAACGGATCTCTATATCAGTATTATTTCCTATAATTATATCGGAAAATGTGAGAATGTCTATGGAATGTGTGACGAAGAGGGAGACAGTATTTTCTTTGGAAATGCACCCGGAATGGAAGATACACTTGCAAGACTGGATCAGCTTCCGGATAAGAAATGGTTAAAAGGTAAAAATCTGCTGGGAGCATTTTTCTACGATGTGCAGGAACAGAGAATGAAGATACAGCCACTGAGTATTCTGACAGATACCGGTGTGGTCAGATTATTATATTAGGAGGCCGGAAATGAACATAACACCATTATATAATTTAAGACTCAGATTAAAAAATGCAATGATACAGGGAACGAATCTGTTATCCGAAGATTTCAGACTGAAACGTGCAATAGAGGAATTCAGTCCCCTGATGAAGGCAGCTCCGGTATTTGCAAAAATCGGGGAACTCAGTAACAGACTGCTTGATCCGGAGGAAAATCAGAAAGAGAAAATGCTGTTAGATGCCATTACACTGCTGGATGCCGTACTTTGTACACAGGCGGCAACCGGAATCAATGAACCTGCATCGCAGGAAGGCAGCAGAACATTAGCAGAGGACGGATATGACATGGCATGCAATACAGAGAGTATTGTCAGCAGCCAGCCATATTCCAGGGTAAAGCCGCTGATAGAGGCACTGACAACCTCAGGCGGGGGACATTATGCCTATGTCATGGAAATGCATGAGAATTATCCTGAAGTATTTGAAGATTACAGGGTACAGGCGGCACTGGTACAGGCATTGGGAGCAGGATATGCAGAACTGGCAGAACAGGTGGAAAGCTGGTTAAAAGAAGCCGGTAGGCCGGTTGTACCATTGTTAAAGCAGGGATTTGATCCGGCGGGCAAAAAAGAAATGGTGCGCAGAGTCCGGATTATCGATGAATTATCGCAGGGAGAGGAGAATGAATTTTATAAAGTCATGATTCCGTCTGCGGTCAAAGAAGTGCGTCAGGCATTGATATATGCCCTGCGTCATTCCAGGGAAAATGAAGAGTTACTGATACAGATGACAAAGACAGAGAGTGGAAATGCAAAGAAAATGGCATTTTATACGCTGGCAGGATACAATAGTGAGCAGGTACGGGAATTGTTTGATAAAATGTACCAGAAAAAGCCGCTGGATGTACTGGGATATCTGTATCTGTCGGAAGCGGACTGGGCATCTGCATGGCTTGCAAAAAGGCTGGAAGAGAAACTTCTGGAGTGGGAAGAACGGTTTGAAAGCACCGGTATTGCCACATTGGAAGAGAAGGAAGAAGCATGGTGGTTAAGTGCTTTAAAGGCCTGTGTTGGAAAAGGCGGAAAAGATATGGCTGCTTTTTTCCGTCATGCGGATGAGATGATGAAAAAGAGGAAGCTTTCAATTGTGTGGACAAGAGAGAGAAAAAGATTTGAACAGGCTGGAGAAATATTCTGGGATTCAATGGAGAGGGGAAAGGCATTTGGAAATGAACTGGCATATACCCTGATGCGTTGTTTAAAGGCAGGACAGGATAAGGAACTGTGTGAAACTGCCCTGGCACTGTATGATACGGCAGAGTCCATAAATCAGAAAAATTTCTATCTTGCCCCGGCTTTGCTTGCCAGACTGTATGGAACAGAGGATTGTACGGAATGGATTCGTGCACAGTTTGCTGCAAAGAAGAATTCCGATCAGAGCATCTATGTGGGCGAAGCACTGACCGGTATTTGTTATGATGGAAAGGACTGGATCATGAAGACGGATTTCTATCCGGCACTTCAGATTCAGTGTGTACAGAAGAGAGTTATTTTAAACAGTGGAATAGAAGAGGGACTTACAGAACTTCTGATATCCTATCAAACGGAAGATACGGATAAAATACTGATACAGATGGCAAAACAGGGAAGTAAGACATTCAGGGAAAAGATAACGCCGTATTTTTATAAACGTGCATTAGCATCCAAATCAGTACCGCTGAAGCTGATGGAGGCACTGCAGTCCTGTGGATGCCCGTATTGCGAGAATCTTCTGATACATTGTGTTAGTATACAGCCGGTGCATTACTGGACTCTTACTTATTATATAGAATGTCTGCCGGGAACGGAAGAAGCAAGGGAAGGAGAGTTAAGGAGGATGCTGGAACTGGCAGAGAAACGAAAGCTGGAAATTAAGAACTGGACAGGTAATTTTGAAGAACTTTACAATATGCTGTCAGCAAAAATCAGAGAGCATAAATTTGTAAAATAAACAGGAAAGGGCAAAGAAAATGAAGAAAGAGATATTAAGACAGCCGGCAGAGCAGCTGTTTCAGAAAGAACTGGATGCATTAATGGAGCATGAAACAGATCCCATACCGGAGGGATGGAAGATGTCCCCACGTTCCGTAAGAACTTATATCTGTGGGGGCAAAGCAGGGGATATGGTTATTACCCCGAAATATATCGGACATGAGAGACTGGTTGAAATCGCCATAGCAACACTGGTTACGGACAGGGCATTACTTCTGATCGGTGAGCCGGGTACGGCAAAGAGCTGGCTGTCAGAGCATCTGACGGCTGCCATTAACGGAGATTCTTCCCAGGTTATCCAGGGAACAGCCGGAACGACAGAGGAACAGCTGCGTTATTCCTGGAATTATGCCATGCTGCTGGCACAGGGCCCATCCGAGAAGGCTATGTTAAAGAGTCCGGTATTCCGTGCGATGGAAACAGGGACGATTGCAAGGGTGGAAGAGATCTCAAGACTGGCATCCGAGGTACAGGATGCACTGATTTCCATATTATCTGAGAAAAGAATTTCAGTGCCGGAACTGAATCTTGAGATACCGGCGAAGAAAGGATTTTCCATTATTGCAACGGCAAATACAAGGGACAAAGGAGTAAATGAGATGTCGGCGGCTTTGAAGAGACGTTTTAACATCGTCGTACTTCCGTCACCGAAGGATCTGGAAACTGAGATTGAGATTGTAAAGACGAGAGTAGAGCAGTTATCGGGCGGCATGGATCTGAATGCCAAACTTCCGGATAAAAATGTAATAGAACAGGTATGTACGATTTTCCGGGAATTACGGAATGGCGAAACACTGGATAAGAGTCAGAAAGTCAAAGGAACTTCTGGAGTTCTCTCAACGGCAGAGGCGATCTCTCTGCTCTGTGCAGGCATGGCCCTGGCAGGAAGTTTTGGAAACGGACAGATACAGGAAGAGGATCTGGCAGCAGGACTCTGTGGAGCTGTCATAAAAGAAGATGAGAAAGATCTGGTTGCATGGAAAGAATATCTGGAAAATGTCATGAAAAAGCGTGGCTCGAAGTGGAGCGGTCTGTATCAGGCATGTAAGGAACTTTTATAGGAAAACGTGGAGGGAAAAAATGAGAAATCCCTATATATTTGGAATCCGGCATCTGTCTCCGGCAGGTGCATGGCATCTCAGGCAGTTTCTGGATGAAAAAAAGCCAAAGATTGTACTGGTGGAAGGCCCGGAGGATTTTAATGATCAGATTCCGTATCTGACACATCCGGAGACCAGATTCCCGGTTGCGGTTCTGGCATATACGGACGCGACACCGGTGCAGACGATACTCTATCCGCTGGCAGAATATTCTCCGGAATATCAGGCTGTTTTGTGGTGTAAGGAAAATCACTGCGAATGCAGGTTTATTGATCTGCCTTCCAGTGTATTTCTGGCATTGCAGAAGCAGGAGGCAGGTCATATCAGGCAGGAGGAAAACGAAGAGAGTATATACCGGAAACTGGATCAGCAGACAGGGGAAGACGGGCATGAGATGTTCTGGGAAACATACCGGAGATACGGATGCCTATTACAAAGGCGTACATATGTTTGGAAAAGAACTCCGGACAATGACACAGGGAAAAGAAAGTGACTGGCCGGAGATTCTGGTCCGGGAAGCATATATGGCACGGAATATAGAGAAAGCCTGTGAGCAGGTTTCACCTGAAGAAATCGTAGTTGTTACCGGTTCTTATCATGTGGAAGGGTTAAAGTCTGCACAGGCGATGACACAGAACGAGTGGGACATCCTTCCGAAGGTGGAAACCAAGCATACACTTATGCCGTATTCGGATTACAGGCTGTCTTCCAGATCAGGATATGGTGCGGGAAATAAAGCACCGGCATATTACCGGCTGATTTGGGAAGGATTCCGCTGTGGAAATGAGCAGTTTGCCGGGCAGCATTATCTGGCTGGAATTGCAGGAATGATGAGGGAAGCAGGAACACCCGCTTCATCTGCACAGGTAATCGAAGCGGTCAGACTGGCAGATGCACTGGCAAAAATGCGGGGAAGCAGAATTCCTGTACTTCGGGATCTGAGGGATGCCGCAGTGACCTGTCTTGGTGAGGGCAGATTTTCAGAGATTAATCTTGCCGTTGCAGACATTGAAATAGGCAGAAATATTGGAAATCTTCCCGAGGGAGTCAGCAGGACAAGTATACAGGAAGATTTCTACCGTCAGTTAAAAGAATGGAAACTGGAAAAGTATAAGAAAATAACGGCAGAACAGTTACGGCTTGATTTGAGGGAAAACAGAAAAGTGTCCTCGGAAAAATCGGCATTTCTCGATCTGAACCGCTCTTTTTTCCTGCACAGGCTGCGGGTACTTGGAATATCCTTTGCCGTTTTACAGGAGACGAATCAGGAGAATGCCACATGGGCGGAAAACTGGCAGATTCAGTGGACGCCTGAGGCCGAGATTGCACTGGTGGAAAATGCATTAAAGGGAGATACCGTGATACAGGCGTTTTCCTTTGTCTTAAAAGAACGGATGGAAGCGGCGGAAGATATCAGCGGGATAGCGGCAGTTATTGAAGATGCGTTCCAGTGTGGAATGGAGGAGACTTTGCAATATGCCGTCCGGGCATTACAGGCGCTTGCCGTGGAAGCCGCTGGTGTGTATGAGATCGCAAAAACGATCGATCACCTGTCCACGGTCATGCAGTATGGTGATATCCGGAATATAGATACCGAAGTTTTAAAACCGGTGACAGATCAGCTCTTTTATCGTGCCTGTCTGCTCCTGGTGCAGGCATGTATCTGTGATGATGAGGCAGCAGGAAAGATTGCACAGGCGATGGAGTGGCTGAATACGGCAGCAGGAATTCATGATTTTCTAAATCAGGAAAGCTGGGTAGATACTCTGCAAAAAATTGCCGGCAGGGATGATCTGAATCCGCAGTTATCCGGTTTTGGAGAGGCGGTGCTGCTGGAACGGGGACTAAGCAGTGAAGAGGAACTGAGGCTGCAGATGAAACGGAGATTGTCCGCAGGAACTCCGGCAGAAGCCGGTGCAGGCTGGTTTGAAGGTCTGGCAAAGAAGAACCGTTATGCATTGATTGCGAGGTTATCTGTCTGGGAGATGCTGGACGGCTATCTGGAGAGTCTGGATCCGGAAGAATTTAAACGTGCATTGGTATTTTTGCGGCGTGCATTTGCAGATTTTTCATCCGGAGAAAAGGACGGGATTGCGGAAAATCTTGGAGAAATCTGGGGATTAAACGGTCAGCAGGTCAGCGAGATGGTCAATGCCGGACTGAAGGATACCGAACAGGAACTTGTAGAAAGTCTGGAAGACTTTGATTTTGATTTTTAGGAAGGAGAAATTATGGACAGTCAGGAACATATAAAGCGCTGGCGGCTTATTCTTGGAAAAGAGAGCCAGGAACGTTTTGACGCAATGGGCGGAGGAAGTTTAAGTGAAGAAGATGCACTGATGGATCAGGCACTGGCTGCCCTCTATAACCGGAAGGAGGACGGCGGGTTCGGCTCGGGAAACGGTGCGGGAAACGGACCGTCCAATCCGCAGATTAGCAGATGGCTGGGCGATATCCGTTCCCTGTTTGACAAAGATCTGGTAAAGATTATCCAGGGAGATGCCATGCACAGATGCGGACTGAGCCAGCTGATGTTTGAGCCGGAACTGTTGGAAAATCTGGAGCCGGATGTGAATCTGGCGGCAACTATTTTAATGTTAAAAGATCAGATTCCAAAGCGTTCCAAAGACAGTGTCAGAAAGTTTATCCGAAAAATCGTGGAAGAGATAAACCGGATGCTGGAACAGGATATCCGCAGGGAAGTCCGGGCGGCAGTGAATAAGAGAAGACATTCGCCTGTCCCTTCCGCAGCAGCACTGGATTACAGGACGACCATTGCAAGAAATCTGAAAAATTACAGTCGGGAATTGCAAACCATTGTTCCGGAAAAATTTTATTTCTTTGACCGGACGAGTACGACCGCAGCCAATAAGTGGAATATCATTCTCGATATTGACCAGAGCGGTTCAATGGGGGAATCCGTCATATATTCTTCCATTATCAGCTGCATCCTTGCATCCATGAACAGCGTGAAAACAAGGGTTGTGGCATTTGATATGAATGTTGTGGATCTTACCGAAAAATGTGAAGATCCGGTCGATCTGCTGTTCGGCTTCCAGTTGGGCGGCGGTACGGATATCAATCGTTCCGTGGCATATTGTGAGCAGTTTATCGAAAATCCCTCCAAAACCCTGTTTTTCCTTATTTCCGATCTGGAAGAGGGCGGAAACCGGGCAGGACTGCTCAGGAGACTGGAGGAAATGAAACAATCGGGAGTAACTGTGATTGTGCTGCTTGCACTTGCGGATGGTGGAAAACCTTACTATGATACCACCATGGCATCAAGAATTGCATCGCTTGGGATTCCATGCTTTGCATGCAGTCCACAAAAATTCCCGGAAGTACTGGGAAATGCAATGAGATAACGGATATGACTTTGGGAAAGGAGAATGATTGTGGAACAGCGTATTCTGGCATATCACAGGTATATGGAGGAACAGATTGAAAAACTGGAGCATGGTGACAGTGTGTGTGATGTGGAAAGGTTAAAGCAGGAACATCTTACACAGATCGGATTTTTTCAGCATGAGCGGCTGATTCATCTGATCGTGACGGTGCTGTTTGCACTGCTGGAAGCATTGTCCGTTATGATTGTGCTGATATCAGGGGAAGTTTTTTCTGTACTGCTCCCGTTTGCGGTGCTGGTACTTCTGCTCCCGTATATCCGGCATTATTACATACTGGAAAATGAAGTACAGCATATGTACCGGCAGTATGACCGGCTAAACAGATGCCATGCCGGTGGCAGCACAGCAGAAAAGGAGCAGCTTTTTGGCGAAAAATAATGATTTTTCTGTCACTTTATGATATACTTATTGTAATACACTTTTAAGAAAAAGGAGATTGTTATGGGGAAGATGAGAGAACATAAACTGTTCTGTTTATCGGCGGTTGTCCTTTTATTTGCCGTGGTTGTTGTGTTTTATACGGCAATAATGGGAAAGTATCAGAAAACAACATTTATGAATTCTTATTCAGTAAAGACATTTGATGAGTGGGTATTGGAAAGAGAAGATGGGACGGTTGAGAAGATACAGGCATTTCCGTATAAAGCAGATGTGTCAAGGGGAGATGTATATACACTGACAACCGTATTGCCGGATGATATCACGGATGAGTCAGGAATTATGATTTATATCAATTACAGTGGAACGGAAGTCTATGTGGATGGAGAGAAAATAGACGAATATGGAATGAAACAGCCGCTTCCGTTTGGAAGAATGATAGGAAATATCCGTTACATTACTGCATTAAATGCGGATATGGCAGGAAAGAAACTGACCTATAAGATCACCTGTTATTATAACGGGGCAGGAACACTGAACCCGATTACATACGGGAATATGGATGGTTTGAAATTATCCGTTATCTATCATAATCTGTGGCGTCTGGTCATCAGTGTTATTATTTTTACCCTGGCATTGATCTGTCTTGGTTTCTTTTTTTTCCATGAGCGGAAGAAAGAGGTGGAATATAATACGGCATTTTATCATCTTGGGGCATTTCTTGTATACATCGTTCTATGGCTTATCAGCAGCTCTGATATTCCGCAGTTCTTTATCAATGCGAATGAGACCGTCAGTCTGGTATCATTTCTGTCCCTGTCCATCATGGGAATCCATTTCGCTGCATACACCAGAATTATCTTACAGGAAGGAGAAAAGTGGTTCCGCTTTCTGAGTTATATCGGATGGATTGATCCGCTGATTATTCTGACCGGTTTCGTGGCAAATCTCTGGGATCCGGCAGAAGTGCTAATTCTGAATCATCTGTATATTGGTATGGTAGCGGTTTCCGCATTTGTTTTTGTAATTAAGAAGAAAGAAAAAGAACTGGCAGAACATCTGTTCATTACGGGCGTACTTACCATTATTGTGGCTGCGGCAATTAGCCTGGTGGCATATTATTACAATCCTTCTGGCGGAATTGATGCCATATTTCTCGATGTTGGTGTGACGGTGTTTGCCGTACTGCTCTTCCTGATGATTTTATGCAAAGAAGTAAAATTTATCGAAGAACGGAGAATGATGGATATCTACCGCGAACTGGCATTCAAAGATAATCTGACCGGACTTGGAAACCGGGCGGCATATGATAGGAAGATGGAAGAAATCCGTGACAATGGAAATGAAGATATGCTGGTACAGCTTCTGATGCTGGATGTCAATGGACTGAAGCATATCAATGATAATCTGGGGCATTATACGGGCGATAAAATTATTCTGGGAGCGGCACAATGTATTCGGGATGCATTCGGAACACATGGCCACTGCTACAGAATCGGCGGGGACGAATATGCTGTTATCTATCTGGCTCAGCCGGGACAGATGGAGAAGGATATTGCAAAATTAGAAGAAGTCATGGCAGAATATAACGAGGGAAGAGCGGAAGAACTCCGGCTGTCGCTTGCATACGGCTACGAGGAGCAGATGTGGAGCGGGGAAGAGTATTTCCTTCGTAAAATGATACGGTTTGCCGATGAGAAGATGTATGAGGATAAAAGAAGAAAACATGGATGCAGAGAGAATGATAATTAATGCATAAGGCAGTATGGGTAATACCTGCAGTGGCAGGCGGATTTTATATGACGGTGCGTTATTTTTTCCGGTTCGCACTGGACAGAAATGTAAAACAGCAGTTTGCACCATTGGGGGACAGTACGGAGTATGAAGAAAGAATACGGAGGGGAAAATGCTGGCTCAGGGAACATGAAACGGAAATGGCGGAATGTCAGAGCTTTGACGGATACAGGTTAAAGGGACACTATAAGGCATGCCCTGCGGACAAACAGCTGCTACTGATTGACGGAGCAGAACATGCCATGAGTTTTCTGCTAAATAAGGAACAGTACATCCTGGCACTGAACCAGTTCTTTAAATTTTCTTAATCAGGTACTCCATTTTGCCATCTCTTAAGAATACAGGGATGGTATCAATCGGAGTTTCAACGGTAATATGGGAACCGCCTTCAAAAACTTCACCGGTATGGGCCAAAGTCCAGTTGTGGCCGGCAGGAAGATAAACTTCACGCGACTGTGCGTGTTCCCGGCATACCGGGCATACCAAAAGGTCCGGACCGAACATATATTCATCGTAGATATTCCAGCATAGGGAATCCTCCGGAAATTCATAAAAGAGTGCACGCATGACAGGAGTACCTTTTTCATGAGCTTCTTTCATAAATGCACGGATGTCATCACGCATCAGTTCACGGATACGGATGAATTTTACCATGATTTCATAGGCTTCTTCTCCATAGCTCCATACTTCGTTTGCAGCTCCTGTCCATTCACGGACTTCCCCGGATTTGCTGATAATCTGTGTTCCCGGCAGACGCAGTCCGTGGAGTCGCATAACCGGGGAAAATGTACCGAACGCAAACCAGCGCAGAAGCAGTTCCTTAAAGTCATCGCTTTCGACATTTCCACCGTGGAAACCGCCGATATCGGTTGTCCACCACGGGATTCCGCATAATCCCATATGCAGGCCGGCACAGAGCTGTTTACGGAAATCTTCAAAGCTGGACCAGATATCCCCGGACCAGACAAGTGCACCGTATTTCTGACTGCCAACCCAGGCACAGCGGACGAGATTCATGGTATCTTCCTGACCGAGCTCTTTTTGTCCTTCGTAGAACATACGGGAATATTCTCTCGGATAGATGTTTCCAATCTGGGATACCGCACCGGCATGGAACTGATACATTTCATGATCAGAGCCGGTAAATTCCGGTTCTGCCTCATCGAGCCAGAACGTACGGATGCCCAGAGCGGCATAATTCTTTTTGCACTTCTCCCAGACATATTTTCTGGCACGCGGGTTTGTCGCATCCATAAAAACATTATTTCCGTGGAATGTCATCTGGACATCGACTCCGCTTACCTGTTTGACGAGGAGTCCCTGCTGTTTCATTTCCTCGAAGTTTTCACTGTTCCATTCCACCTGTGGCCAGAAAGATACCATGGTTTCGATGCCCATTTCGTGAAGCTTTGCAATCATTTCTTTAGGTTCAGGGAAATATTCTTCGTCGAAGCGCCAGTCCCCGCAGTGCGGCCAGTGATAGTAGTCGATAATCAGAACATCAAGGGGAATCTCTCTCTTCTTATATTCTCCGGCGATTTCCAGAACTTCTTTCTGATTGTAGTAGCGGAGTTTACACTGCCAGAAGCCAAGTCCGTACTCTGGCATCATCGGGACTTTTCCGGTGCAGCAGGCAAACTGCTGTTCTATCTGGGCAGGGGTATCGCCGGCGGTGATCCAGTAGTCCATCTTTTTGGTTGAAGAAGCGATCCATTCCGTGGTATTTGTTCCGAAATGGACTTCTCCGATGGCAGCATTATGCCAAAGAAAACCATAGCCGAGACTGGAAACATAGAAAGGAATACTGATCTGCGAATTACGGTGGGCAAGTTCCAGGTTGCAGCCTTTTAAATCGAAGATTTCCTGCTGATATTGTCCCATGCCGTAGATTTTTTCTTCTGAATTGGATGTAAAAGAAACTTTTAGATGATAATCTCCGCCGGGAAGGGCATGATACTTTCTTGCCTTTCTGCCAAGTGCTGCTCCGTTGCTTATCTCACGAAGCAGAAGACTGCCCTTTTCATTGTAAAATGAGATCTGCAGGGCATTGCCCCATTCCTGGACAAAAAGTTCCGCCCTGATTTTACCGTTTGCCATAAAGGCATGGCGTTCATCCGTAATGCCGGCTGTGATGGCGGAAGCATCGGAAACCTCAGGGGAAATCAGGGCAATCTCACCTTCTGGTATCTGATCCATAAGAGAGGACTGTACCCGCAGGCTGTTATCGCCCCACGGGGATACACAGAGAAGTTCGCCGTCATTGCGGAAATATAAATGATGATTTGTAAGTTCAAAAAAATTCATTGGTTATCCTCCTGTATTTATGATAAAATATTATATTGCTTTTTTGAGAAAAATACATTAATATTATTGTGAAATTATATGACGATATTGATTTTTTGCATATATAATAATTTTGAGTTTTGAATTGATTAGGACACATAAGAAAGGATAGTTTAAAAATATGAATAAAAATCTGATGGAAAAAAGAATCCACGGGGAGGCAGATTTCCCGATTTCTTTCTATGAACAGAGTTTTGCGGCTGATGAGGAAGTGCTGGCACCGCTGCATTATCATGCTGAGATGGAAGTGCTGGTTGCAAAAAAAGGAAAAATAACAGTACGGTTTGATGGAAATGAAATGGAACTGGAGGAGGGAGAAGGGCTTTTTATTAACAGTTCCAGGCTCCATGCCATTTATGGAAAAAAAGGAGAGGAAAAAGCATTTACGGCGGTTGTTTTTTCCGATAAGCTGATCGCTGCGAAGGATGACAGAATAGCAGTAAAATATCTGGAATGTATAAAAAGCGGGGCTCTAATCGTTCCGGAACGGTTAAGCAGGGAACTGGTGAGAAAATACATAGATGATATCGCAGGATTGATGAAAAAAGGGAATTATGGGTATGAATTCGGGATTAAGGCAGATATTATGAAGCTGTTTGAAGAACTGGTGAAGGCTGCAGATGGAAAAACGATGGAAAAAATCCCGTATAAATACCAGTGTGTGAAGCAGGTGCTGGCTTATATAGAGGAAAATTACGGGGAACGTATTACACTTCAGAAACTGGCGGATGTGGCAGGACTGAACCGGGAGTATTTCTGCAGGATGTTTTCGGAGGTGGCTGGCGAAACGGCATTTACCTATCTGAACCGCTACAGGATAAAGAAGGGGATTGAATATCTGAAAGGCACAGATATGACCGTACAGAAAATCAGTGGATTATGCGGATTTGAAACGGCAAGCTATTTTTATAAGGTTTGTAAACAGTTTGAAGGAAAATCACCAAGGCAGATAAGAGAGGAAGTCCAGGGGATACAGGTACCGTAAAATATGCTTGACAAGGTTTTGATTCTGTTGCAGAATGTACAGGTAAATCAGATGTGAAATGTTATAGGAGGAAAAAATATGCTGACACAGTTTTCACGAACAGAATTACTGTTGGGAAAAGAAGCGATGGAAAGGTTAAGCAATGCGAGGGTAGCTGTGTTTGGAATCGGCGGTGTGGGCGGATATGTCTGCGAGGCACTGGTAAGAAGCGGGATCGGAACATTTGATTTGATCGATGATGACAAAGTGTGCCTGACCAATTTGAACCGGCAGATTATTGCAACCAGAAAAACGGTTGGAAAATATAAAACAGAAGTCATGAAAGAAAGAATTCTGGATATTAACCCGAAAGCGGTGGTAAATATCCATAACTGTTTCTTTTTGCCGGAGAATGCGGATGAATTTCCATTTGAGAAATATGACTATGTGGTCGATGCCGTGGATACTGTTACGGCTAAAATTGCGATTATCATGAAGGCAAAAGAGAAGAATGTACCGGTGATCAGCAGTATGGGTGCGGGAAACAAGTTAGATGCGACTATGTTCCAGGTGGCTGTGCGCTCGTTGCGGGACTTAACCCAACATCTCACGACACGAGCTGACGACAACCA
>ENA-OPBL01001846-OPBL01001846.1-human-gut-metagenome-genome-assembly--contig:-NODE-1846-length-17216-cov-3.748674_pt1 | contig 17216 bp, 14 predicted proteins | sample MGYA00241073_ERZ501461 | MGnify/ENA primary metagenome ERZ501461 (study PRJEB25962, sample SAMEA2042630) | human gut metagenome | biome: human gut; feature: human-associated habitat; material: faeces... | reverse complement strand
TACAAAAAGGGAGATGCGAAAAAACTCAATCGAGTTTTTTCACATCCCCTTTTTATATAAGAAATTAGTATGATTTATTTGGATATTGAGAATACTACTCAGTTTCTGGAACTTTGATGGGAATTGTAAAATAAGTTTTTGTTCCTGTTCCTGGAGTACTATAGATATGCAGTTGATGATTTGCACCGTAATAACGGATTAAGCGTTCATTTACATTGTATAATCCATAACCGCCATGTTCAGAAGTGCTTTTTGGGAGTTCACCTTCTATAGATTCAAAACCGGTTCCATTGTCTTTAATTTCAAAATAAAGTTCTTCGTTTTTGGGGCAAATTGTTATTTGGATCAATCCGGGGTTTGCTCCTTTATTACGAAAACCATGTGTTATGGAATTTTCTACGATTGGTTGAAGAATAATTTTCGGAATGATCTGTGTTAATATATTCGTATCCACATCATAAATGATATCAAATAAATCAGGAAAACGTATAGTTTCAATTTCCAGATAGCTCTTTAAATGATCTATTTCTTCTGCAACAGTAATCATATCAGCACCTTTGTGGAGACCAATTCTAAAAAATGTAGAAAGAGCAATTACCATATCATCAATTTCATATTGGCGATTTATTTTTGCCTTCCAGCTTATTGCACCGAGAGCATTGTAGAGAAAGTGTGGATTAATCTGTGATTGCAGAGCTTTAATTTCTGCAAGGGCTTGTTTATCCTTCTCTGCTTGTACTTCTTTGATTAATGAAGTGATTTCATTTGCCATGTTATTGAATGTATTTTCTAGAACAGCAAGTTCGTTACTCACTGGAATGGGGGCAAATGATTCGGGGGAGCTGATAAAGGCATCCATACTTAGTTGAAGATTAATGAAACTATGAAGAAGCCTTTGGGATATACATATGACAAATATAATTGTAAAAAGCAAAATAACAATCATGGATATAAAGATATTTTTCATAATTCGTTTGAATGGACTAAGGAGCACATCGTTTGATAATAGTGCAGATAGTTTTAATTGGTTTGCTAGGCTTTCATGTTCATAATTATCTTCGTAATATGTATAGGTACCATAAGAAGAAAAAATCGCATCTTTTTTTGAAACAGAGTCAGGAATATATAAAGTAGAGCCGATATAGTCCCGTGACGTATGAGAAATGATTTTCTTATCTAAGGAAATAAAAAAAGAATCGACTTCTGAACTATTATGTGTAGAATTAAGAAGTTCCTGATCTACGTATAAAATGAGGGTGCCAAGAGAATAGCTTTTTTGGTAATTATAGAGTTGTTTTCCAAGCATACAAAAATATGTTCCATTTATTTCCTGTGGAACAGAAGATAATGTGAATTTTGAACGCTTTAGTTGTGCTAAATATTCAGTGTCGATTATATTTGGTAAATCACTGGCTGGTGATATATGAATTAAATTTTGGTCAGGAGTAATGTAGTCTACATAAAGGAACGTATTTTGACCATCTGTATATAATTGAAAGAAATCTCTTAAGGAGTTTTCTCTTTCTGCAGTTGTGCAGTTTGTATTTAAAATATGAATGAGTTTATTGCTGGTGTTTAATTGAAGACCAAGGTTGTTTGCTTCTGATAAAATTAATGATAAGTCGGATTTGATTCCTGAAAAAAGAGAAGCAACATAATTTTGATTATAATTGTTTCGAATGGTATTTTTGGCATATACAAATGAAAAAAAAGTGGAGGCAATAATAGGGATGATTGTAAAACTTAAAATAAATACGATGAGAAAAAGACGCATTTTTATCTGTCTGATGAAGTTCATAAATATTTGTTCTCCTTCCAAGTTTCTTTTTCAGATTCTGCTAAATCATTTAGCTGTTCAGTTAAATGAGTAAGAGATTGTTCTATTCCGCTAGTATATTTACGTATTCCCCAAAAACAGAGAAAAAGGATAATTAAAAATTGAATGATAAAAAAACATAACATAGGAAAGGTACTATTTATTACATTCTGAAGCGGAAAGCGCATTTGCAGATATAACTGTTCGTTTACAGGAAAATTTAATGTAATAGTTGCCAATGAAAAGTTGGTAGTTTGACTGACAATAGGCTGAAATTTCAAATTATTTTTTTGGTACTTAGGAATATAAATGTTCATGCAGTCAATGCTTCCAGTAATTCCTATAAATATGGAAGCTTTTTGAATAAAAGAACTATTAAAAATATCTGCATTACGCAAATAGACATCAATGTCAGGGGTTACAACTAAATATCCAAGAAAATCATTATTATGAGTTACCTTTACACAATAGCAAAGCAGTGGTGTTTGAGATTCAGAAGGGGTAAAAATATTCCAACATGAGTCATTAAGTCGCTCAGGATGCTCCCTTGAAAATTCAATGTATTCTTGGATAAGGCTTTGGTTTGAATTAGCATTGATATAACTTACACTGTCGTTGAAGAAGAATACACTGCTAATATTAATATTGGTAGAAATGCAAGTTCGTAAAAGTTCCCAAATTTCTGGGTAACTGGTTTCTTCTGGTGCATTGATTTGAAGACTATGATTCACTGATTTTTTTATATTTTCACAGTGTATGGTAAGATGCTGAGAAATTTTCCGCCCAATATGTTCTGATTTTTGCGAAAAATCGTTTAATAAAAAGAAACTATATACAAAAAAGATTACTACAAAATAAATGGTTAAAATTAAGCTGACAGCTAAACATACGTTTTTATTGATTTTTTTTGTAATATTAGAAAACATAAATTAATCTCCTTGCTGTTTATACTCTGAAGGCAAACAGCCTATATGTTTTTTAAACATTTTGCTGAATGTTTCTGAATCTTGGTAGCCGACACGTGCGCTGATTTCTTGTATGGTGAGTTTTCTATCATTGAGAAACTCAATGGCAATACGCATCCGGTAATTGATAAGATAATTATTTATTGTATCGCCGGTTTCAGCCTTGAAAGTTCGCATTAGTTGATAGCGATTTATATATAATTCTTGGGCAATTGTATCAATTGAGATAGGAAGAGTATAATTGTTCATTATAAAAACTAAGGTATCCGTAACAATTTTGGAATAATTATGAGTTACGAGAGCTTTTTTATATTCAAGAATCTTATCTACTAGCCAATAAATATATTCTTGTATTTCAGAGAGTTTTGTCATTTTTTGTACATCGGTTACTGGATAAACATTTTTTCCAAATATAATATGTATTTTTGAAATATCAGGTGCAACACTGTGTATGATTTGAAAAATAATGTCCAAAAGGACATTTTTGATAAGTTCGCTATTTACATTGTGTAGTGTATTTAGTTGATGAAAGTAATTCTCAAGAGTATGGTGCACAAGTGCTTCATTGCCAGTTTTTATTCCACGAAGTAGATCTTCTTGTTGAGACATTTGAAGAAAACAAGAACTACTTAAAGATGCGTCTGTCAATTCTGTAGAATTTTCATTGTATGTAATAGTACATTCATTGCCAAAAAAAGATTTTTGTGACACAGCAAATAAAGCCTGCAAATAAGCATCTTGAATGTTAAGAATATCAGAAAAAGAATTGCTTATACCAACGACAGAATCTTGGCGGTGATTGTACTGTGTACGTATTTTATGTTTAAAAAAGTCTAGTCGCATGTAAAGCGAATGAGGAAGAGTAGTTTGTTCATGAAAGATTACAATAGATATGTAACCAGGTTTTGGCTGACATGAAAATGTCGGATAATAATGATTAAAATATGCGGAAACTTCTATGCATATCTGTTCGAGTTCATTTGTTATATCTGAAAAGCTGGAACTATTGTATTGAAAAACAATTAATGTATAGAAGCTTTTCGGAATAATGATTGAATATTTATGACATAATTCTGTAATAGAGTCGGTGGTTGGTGGTGTAAGTTGTAAAAGTGCAGAAAAAAAGTGTGTGCTTGAGGAACTTTGGTGTTGTTCCAGTTTGACTTTTATCTGTTCTAGTGTCTTAAAAAGTTCAGAACTTTTTAAAGGTTTTAATAGATAAGCAGATACACCTTGTTCCATAGCAGCTTTTGCATATCGAAATTCAGGATATCCAGAAAGAATGATGAGTTCTATTTTGGGATATAAAACTCTTACTTCTGTGATTAATGAAATTCCGTTTCGGTCTCCCATACAAACATCGGTAATAATCACATTAGGAAGCGTTTCTGGAATCTGTTTAAGTGCTTCTTCGGTACTAGTAGCAGTAGCTACGACTTCAAAGCCTAAGGATTCCCAGTCATATCCTTCTGTCAAACCATTTATTACATTTATTTCATCATCAACAAACATTATTTTTAACATTATTTTTACCTCATTATGAAAAATATAGATAAATTGTATTCTGCGGACATTGATCCGTTTCAAAGTAGATGATGTGCGGAACACAACGTTCGCCAGCAAAAAATATTCCACGATGCCCTTGAATAGCAACCGCTCAGAAATGCATCGCATCTGTTTTGCTCTACAAGGCTTCCTTTAAGTTCTGGGGTGTGGTTCATAGTGAAAGCTCCTGTGATAGTTATATACTACCACAATAACTTTTTTCTTTTACTGACAACAACTATCCTAACACACAGGAATATTGTAATTGTGTGTAATTATAGCAAAGTAAAATTGTAATTTCAATTATAGTGCACAAATATCCTGTTAATTGTCACGATTTTCGGATGTTAAAATAATTGAAAAATGTTATAGTAAGGTCAACAAAAAGAAGGAGGGCTTTACAAAATGAAAGCAAAAAAAATGATGTCATTACTGTTAGCAACAAGCATGTTAGCTTCTTCAGCAGTATATGTGAATGCAGAAGAAACAACAGGGGAAGAAATAGTATTTTCTATTGGTGATTGGCCAGATGAGGCTGCGGAACCGGATAAGTTTGAAAACTGGGAAAAAGCTCGTATGAATTTTGAAGAGCAAAATCCAGGAATTAAAATTGAAACAGATACATATGCGTATACAGCAGACACCTTCATGGCTAAAGCAGCAGCGGGTCAGCTTCCGGATGTTATTACAATTCCACTTACAGAAGCAAAGTCAATCGGAGAGTCAGGATATGTACGTGATATAACAGATATTCTGGTTGAACTTGGATATTGGGATGCGTATAAAGACACTGTAAAAGAAGCAATCACAGCAGAAGATGGCAGAGTATATTGTTATCAGTCTAGTGGTTATACATTCGGCTTACTGGCAAACAAATCAGTTCTGGAGGAAGCTGATCTGTTGAATGAAGATGGTACATTTACTGCGCCAAATACATATGACGAATTAGCTAAAATGGCAGGGCAGATTAGAGAAAAAACTGGGAAAACAGGTCTTGCTTTACCGACAATGGACAATTGTGGTGGATGGCATTTTGTAGTAATTGCATCTGGTAACGGTGTTCAGTTTGAAGAACAGAATGAAGATGGTTCCTGGACAGCTTCTTTTAACACACAGGAAGCAGTAGACACATTACAGTATATTAAAGATTTGAAGTGGAAATATGATGCACTGGATGCAAATTCTTACATTGATTATGTACAGATGTTTTCACTGGTAGGTAGTGGCCAGGCTGGTTTTGTATTAGGAGATCCGGGCGAAGGAATTTTTGATACATTTACAAATAACGGTATGACTGAAGATGAATTGCTTGTTATGGCAATTCCAGAAGGAACAGCAGGACGTTATGCTCTCAGTGGAGGAGTTATTTATTGCTTCTCTCCGGATATGACAGATGAAGAAGTAAAAGCAGCTTTTGATTTCCTGGAGTACAGAGGCTGGGGTATGAGCGCTCAGGAAGATTCTTATTCTAGAACAGAAGAATTTTATCAGACAAGATTGGATGAGGGCAAAATGGTATTGCCTGTATGTGTTGACAGTGTCTTTAAAGATGCGGATGTAGTAAAAGTGAAAAATGAAGTAATGGGAAAAGTAGGAAATGTAGCATATGAACAGATTGCTTCTTATGTAGAAAATGAAGATACTGTCGTTTGTACAGAGCCGCCGGTTTACTGTCAGGAATTATACGCAATTCTGGATGGTGTTGTTCAGGAAGTAATTACGAATGAAAATGCAGATCCGGCACAGTTAATTGCAGATGCAGCGGCTGATTTCCAGATGAACTATTTGGATTTGGAATAATTATAGGGATATAATTGAGATGAAAAGAAAAGATAATCGTTCGGTAGAGAAGTGCAAACTTCTCTACCGTTTTAAAAAGCAGGGAATTGCCTGGGCAATGCTGATTCCATTCTTAGCTTGTTTGATCTTATTTGTATGGCAACCCAATATACAGGGAATAATCTTGTCTTTTTTTAATTTAAAAGGTTATGAGCCTATTGACTTTTGCGGATTTAAAAATTATGAAATTGTAATTAAAAATACTAATTTTATGAAAACCTTGTGGAATACGGTACAATATGTATTGTGGTCTGTTGTGGTTGGATATTTAGTGCCAGTTGTTTTAGCGATTATTGTAAATGAATTACGGCGTATGTCAGGTGTACTAAAATTTGTTTATTATTTGCCTGCTATGGTACCGACAATTGCAGTTTCAATGTTGTGGTATTACATTTACTATGGTGGAGAAGGTGGACTTCTGAATATGTTGCTCTCTTTTTTGGGCGTTGCACCTGTAGGATGGTTGGACAATGCTAATACTACAATTTTGATGATTATTATATCTGTAACATGGAAAGGTTTTGGTGCTACAATGCTTATCTATCTAGCAGCACTTCAGAGTATTGACAAAAATTTGTATGAGGCTGCAGCAGTAGACGGAGCCAGTGTGTGGCACAGAATTCGTTATATTACAATTCCTGAAATGTCAGGGATTTTAATGTTGAATTTTATCAGACAGATAATAGCTGTTTTTCAGATTGTTCAGGAACCGTTGACAATGACTGGAGGAGGACCAAATGGAGCCTCTGCGACATTAGGATTGTTAGCATATAATTATGCTTTTAAGTACTATAAGATAGGCAATTCTCTTGCAACAAATGTGATTATGCTAGTGCTTTTAATGGTTCTTACGCTTATTTATCAGATAATTGATAAGAAATATAGTGATGATGTGTAGGGAGTAAAGAAATGGCAAATAAAGAAACATCAAAAAATACAGGGATTATCCTTGATACCGAATCAAGAAAAACAAGTATTAGAGTGCTACGTATTGGCATGGTAGTAGTTAGCTTGTTTTTTGTTGTAATTATTTTTTTACCAATTGCTTGGATGTTACTTTCAGCATTTAAAGATACAAAAGAATTTTTACAAATTCCACCTACACTTTTCCCAAAGAAGATTGATATATCAAAGGCAATAAATATTTGGAATAGATCGTCTTTAGGAAAATCATATATAAATTCATTAGTTATTTCAGTAGGCAAAGTGATGGTACAGTTGCTTTTTTGTGGTTTGGCTGGTTATGTTTTATCCAGATTAAAACCCAAAGGAAGTAGCATTGTTCAGACGCTTGTATTTTGGTCAATTTTGATTCCAACGAGTATGGGAATGGTTCCGCTTTATATGTCTCTTGTAAATATGAAGATGCTAAACAGCTATATACCGTTCTGGTTAATGGCTGGTGCGAATGCCTTTACTACAATGCTTTTTAAAAGCTTTTTTGATGGAATTTCCAAAACATATATGGAAGCAGCTCGCTTGGATGGTGCAGGTGAATTGAAAATTTTTAGTAAAATTATTCTTCCATTGAGTAAACCAATTTTTATGACAGTATCGATATTCTGTTTCAATGAAAGTTGGGGCGATTTCATGTGGCCATATTTATTATTATCAGAAAAAAATCTTCAACCACTTGGTGTGACTGTATATACTTTAAAAACTGTATTGAAACCTGATGAATATTTGATGATGCTGATTTTCGTTGTAGTGCCACCAATGATAGTATTTATATTCTTACAAAAATATATTATGGAAGGTGTAAATGTAGGTGGAATTAAAGGTTAGTATATTTTGTTAATGAAATCCTAAAAAATGAGTTGTGTATTAATTTTTGAAAAGAGTCCAGATTACCTTGATCAGACAGGAGATCTTGGACTTTTTTCATTATGTGGGTATGGTTTATGGAAAAATATGCACCAAGGTATCGTTAATAATCTTTGAGATAAAAATAATAAATGCATAAAAAATAAGGCCATTTAAAATATGAAATGAGGATAAAAAATGAATGAATATTTGAAATATATGATAGAAGAGAAGGATGAAAATTTTCTTTTTCCTTTTTTTTGGGTACATAAGGGGCACAGCAAAGAAATACCAGAACGTATTCAAAAAGTATATGAAAGTGGCTGCCGGGCTTTTTGTGTAGAATCTAGACCACATGAGGATTTTGGAAAACAAGGCTGGTGGGATGATATGGAAGTGATTTTGCAGGAAGCCAGAAAACGTGATATGAAGGTATGGCTTTTGGATGATAAGCATTTTCCAACTGGTTATGCTAATGGTATTTTGGAGAATAAGTATCAGGAGTTGAGAAGATGGTTTTTGAGAGAACACCATGTGGATATTATCGGACCAATGAAAGAATCAAGTGTGTTATTGCCAGTTCTTGATGAAGAGTATGAAGAAAAGATATTAGCTGTTGTAGCTTATAGGCGTTCTGAAAGCAATGATACATTGGTGGGAGATGGGATTCTGCTTACAGATTATGAACAGGACTTTTTGTTTTGGGATGTTCCGGAAGGAACTTATCGCATTTTCTTTATTATCCAGACAAGAAAAGGCAGCTGGGAAAATATGCGATATGACATCAATGGATTAGATGAAAAATCTGTACATGCATTAATTGAATCAGTATATGAATCTCATTATGAACATTTTGGTGAGTATTTTGGTAATACTTTAGTTGGCTTCTTTTCTGATGAACCAGGATTATACACTGAATATTTGGGCCCATGGGGGCAAGATGCAGGAGCATATTATCGTACAATAGGACAACCTGGAATTGCTATTCCGTGGAGTGATGAAGTAACTAGAATGATGCTGGAAAAAGAGGATATGTTCGAAATAAAACTACCTGGGTTATGGTATTCCATAGAGGAAAAATCACATCATATCAGACTCGAATACATGGATTTAATTACCATATTGTGGCAAAAAAATTTTTCTATGCAACTTGGAGAATGGTGTCGTTCTCATGATGTCTTATATACAGGACATATAGTTGAAGACATGAATGCACATATGCGATTAGGGTTCAGTACAGGGCATTATTTTAGGGGGCTTAGTGGGCAAGATATGAGCGGAATTGATATTGTATTGCATCAAGTTTTGCCTGGATTCGCAGAATATGATGTATCGGCAAGAATTGCAAATGGAACGGCAGGAAATGAGTTTTTTCATTATGTATTGCCTAAATTAGGAAGTTCTTTGGCGAGAATAGAGCCTCGAATGCAAGGAAGGGCTATGTGTGAAGTGTTTGGTGCTTATGGATGGGCGGAAGATACAGCCTGCATGAAGTGGTTAATAGATTTTCTATTTGTACGAGGTATCAATAGATTTGTACCACATGCATTTGATGATGTTTATCCAGATTTGGATTGTCCACCACATTTTTATGCACAAGGGCAGAATCCGCAGTTTGAAGGGTTTTCGAAACTGATAAATTATATAAATCAGGTAGGAAGCTTACTTGAAGGAACAACATTGCAAACTAGTGGAGCAATATTTTATATGGCAGAAGCTGAATGGCTTAGTTCGCCGTCTTATCGAACTATGGATGAAGTGGCTAAAGTATTGTATGATGCACATGTGGATTTTGATATTCTTCCGTTAGATGCATTACAAAGTGCTGAATTGCAAAATCAGAAATTAATAGTAAATGGAAAAAAACATGATTTTTTAGTGATTCCTTATGCTGAGAGATATCCGATAAAACTATACGATTTGGCATTGGAATTTGTAGAAAAAGGAATACCGATCTTTTGGATTGAACAGAAAAGTAATGAAGTACCTGGATATCAAATGTCTGTAATAGGAGAAAAAATATTTCTTTCTCAGCTAATTCCATTAATTAGAAAACGGAACCTTGCTTGGATGTATACAGAAAATTCTGATCATCTTCGTATTGGGCATTTTAAGCAGGGTAATATTTCTAAATTTCTTGTATTTTGGGAAGATGTTCAACAAGATGTGGATGAAATTATTTTATTTCCGCGTCAGGGCAGTTTCTTAAGATTAGATCTTTTAAATGGAAACATATGTAGAGATTATACAGAGAATGGTCAGATTCGAGTGAAATTGTCTCCGTATCAGTCAGAAATTATTTATTTTGATATTTTTGAGAATGAGTTTTTAATGAATATTCCACCAAATACAGAGGTAAAAAAGATTGTTTATCCAGAGTTGTTATGGAAAATATATTTGTTAGAGCAAGGAAAAGAAGAACAGTATCGATTTGTGAGAGAGACGAAAGAATTATTTTCCATAACCGGAAAAAAAGGATGGCCGTGTTTTTCTGGGCGCATAAAATATCAAGCAAAGCTTTACTTGGAGAAAAAAGAGGAAATTGTTTTATTTGACTTAGGAAAAGTTGGCGGGAATGCAAAATTGTCAATAAATGGAAAAGAGTTAGGCATACGAATTTGTCAACCATATTCTTGGGATATTTCAAATTCAGTGCAGATAGGGGAAAACCAAATTGAGATAGAAGTAGCAAATACTCTAGTGCATAGAATTAGAGATGATTTTTCTAGATATATGGCAATTGCTCCAAGTGGTTTATTGGGACCTGTGAAAATTTTGTATTCAGAGAATTAGTGAATATTTTGGATGAGTTTCCATCAGTTGTCTGGTAATATGAAAATCACTTTTTGACATGTAGTCAAGCACAAAAAGACGATCTCTGAGTAGCGGAACATCAATTTCCAATTTACCAGATTTACGATTTCGAGCCGCAAGATCATTCATTATGAAGTACGAGGGAAAAGTATTATGATTATCGAAAAATTAAAAACAAACCATATAGAGAATCCAATAGGTTATCGTATGGATGTCTTGAGCCTTTCTTGGATTGTAACAGAAGCAAAAGGGAATTATGTAGTGGAATCTAGAGTACAAGTAGCACTGGATGAAATGATGACAGAAATAGTATACGATAGTGGTATCCAGGAAGGTATTGATTCTGTAAATTATGTTCTGAATTTTGTACCAGAAGCAGGAGTAAGATATTTCTGGCATGTTGAAGTTTGGGATGACGCCGGAGAACATGAGGTAAGTGAAGTTGCGTATTTTGAAACCGCTAAGGAAATGAAAAAAGCATTATGGATTAAAGCACCATTTGAAAAAGATATTCATCCGTTAATAAGAAAGAAAATAAAACTAAAACATAAACCGGTAAAAGCAATGCTTTATATTTGTGGTTTGGGTTTGTATGAAGCGTATCTGAATGGTGAAAAAATAGGTGAAGAGTACCTTGCACCTTATTGCAATGATTATAATCTGTGGATTCAATATCAGACATATGATTTAACCCAATCTATTCAGGAAGGTGAAAATTGTCTAGGTGTGATGTTGGGGAATGGCTGGTATAAAGGTCGCTTTGGACATGTGGAGCATATGGGAGAACTATATGGTGATGTTTTACAGATGATCTGTGAATTACACCTGACTTTTTCGGATGGAAGTGAGCAGATTATACCTTCAGATGAAAGCTGGATTTGCGCACCTTCGCCTGTTATGGAAAGTAGTATTTATGATGGAGAAATCTGGGATAGTCGAAAAGAGATTCATGGTTGGGCAACTGCTGAAGGAGACGAAAAGGATTTTGTGCATGCACTAATCTGTGAAGCTGGTAAAAAGGATATTCTTATGCCGCGTTTGAGCCTTCCAGTAAAAATTATGGGAAAAATAAAGCCGGTTGAATTGATTCATACAGTGATAGATGAATGGGTGCTGGATTTTGGACAAGAAATAACAGGATGGGTACGATTCTTGTGTGATGAACCTGAAAACACTGATATTATTTTTCAATTTGGGGAAATTCTTCAAGATGGAAAATTTTATAATGAAAATCTGCGTACTGCTAAACAGGAATTTCATTATATTTCTAACGGAAAAAGGCAATGGGTAAGACCTCATTTTACATTTTTTGGTTTTCGTTATGTAAAAATTTGTGGAATCAGCGATATAAACCTTAATAATTTTGAAGGGTGCATACTGCATTCAGAAATGGATCAGACAGGGACGATTCGTACCTCAAATCCTAAAGTAAATCGGTTAATAGAAAATGCATTATGGGGACAAAAGGGAAATTTTTTAGATGTGCCTACGGATTGTCCGCAGCGTGATGAACGTATGGGGTGGACTGGTGATGCGCAAGTATTTTCAGGAACAGCGTGTTTTAATATGTATACACCAGCATTTTATAAAAAATATTTATATGATATGGAATTAGAACAAAATATGCTTGGAGGATCTGTTCCGTATGTTGTTCCTGATATCTTGGGCCAGATTGAAAGGATTCAACATTATAATGATGAAAAGTGGAAAAGTACGGTTGTCTGTACAGCACATGGTTCTTGCGCATGGGGAGATGCAGCAACTGTGATTCCGTGGAATGTATATAGAAGTTTTGGTGATGTGACACTTCTTACCCAGCAATACCATAATATGAAATCTTGGGTGGATTATATTCGTAAAAATACAGAAAAAAGTGATAATAGGTACTTATGGATGCAAGGTTTTCATTTTGCGGACTGGCTAGCATTGGATAGTCGGCATCCAGAAACTTGCCTTGGTGCAACAGATCCATATTTTGTAGCGAGTGCATATTATTACTATTCTACTGTGCTTACTGCAAAAGCAGCAGCAGTGATAAAAAATAATGAAGATGCTATATTTTACCAACAGTTGGCAGCAAATATTAAAGAAGCATTTTTGAAAGAGTACTTTACATATACAGGACGTTTGGCACAGGAAACGCAAACAGCACTGGCTCTTGTTCTTTGGTTGAATCTAATTCCAGAGGGGACAAGACAACGACAGGTTGAGGCACTTATGCAAAAACTAGAAGAAGAAAAGATACATCTTACCACTGGATTTGTCGGTACACCAATTTTATGTCCTGTATTAACGGAAAATGGTCACGCAGATGCCGCTTATACACTGTTGCTAAATGAAGATTTTCCCAGTTGGTTATATGAAGTGAATATGGGAGCAACTACAATTTGGGAACGATGGAATTCTGTATTGCCAGATGGAAAAATCAGCGGCACTGGTATGAATAGTTTAAATCATTATGCATACGGTTCAATTGTAGAATGGATGGTTAGATATATGTGTGGTCTAAATATTCAAGAGGATAATCCTGCTTATCATAAGTTTATAATCCGTCCTTATGTAGATAAGCGTATAGATTGGGTATCTATGTGTTATGACTCTGTGAGAGGTCGTATTAGTTGCAAATGGGAAAAGAAAGAGCAGGGTTATTTGTATTCGATTGAGGTTCCGTTTGATACAGAAGCTGATTTTATTGTAAACAACTATGCAGATGTTGTAATTGTCAATGGAGAAAAAAGAGATGCCTTGAATCAAGGTGATACATTACACTTGACTAAGGGAATCCATCAAATATATTTATCATGTTGATGAAAAGATATTTATTAGATGATGTTTATATGAAAGGGTTATGGATGTGAGTAAATTTAAGGAAATTTTATATGGCGGAGATTATAATCCGAATCAATGGGAAAAAAGTATTTGGAAAGAGGATATGAGGATTTTTAAAAATGCGCGAATCAATAGCGCAACGATTAATGTGTTTTCTTGGGCAAAACTTCAACCTTCTGAGGAAGAGTATGATTTTACTGAATTGGATGAAATTGTAAACATGTTGAGTAAGGAAGAATATTATATTATTCTTGCGACATCTACAGCAGCACTTCCGGCTTGGATGGTAAAAAAATATCCAGAAGTTACACGAACCGATTATGAAGGCAGACATCACAAGTTTGGACAACGCCATAATGCCTGTTCAAATTCTCTTGTGTATCAGAGATCGCTAAAATTTTAGATATTGCTGTGAAGAAAGCAGGTGTAAATGCGGTTATTAGTGAAGATACAGAATTAGAAGTTACCTGTAGAAGTACTATGGATTGCAGATTTTACTATGTGATTAACTTTAAGGATAAAGAAATAGAAATTCCAGCATATTTTGTAGGAAAGAAAGATATCCTTACAGGAAATGATGTGCAATTAGGTGAAATGATGAATAAGTACGATGTAAAAATTATTCGTATAGATAATGTGAAATAGTTGGATACAGATTGTAGTTGCGAAATAAAAAATGTGCGAATGCGTACAATGAAGGGTGAGATGGACATGCAGAATATATATAGAGTAGAAACCAGACCAATAGCTTTAAGTGAAAATGTTGTTAAAGGAGAGAAATACAGAATAACAATGCTTACGGAGGGATTAATCCGTATGGAATATAGTGAACATGGTGTGTTTGAAGATAGAGCTACACAAATGGCATTTTTCAGAGATTTTCCAGAAACAGACTATAAGATTTTATCCAATGAAGATGGAATTGAAATTCATACATCCAGGATACATTTGATTTATAATGAGAAAGAATTTTCAAGTCATGGTTTGAGTATTCAAGTAAAAGGTAATTTTAGTGCATATCACAGTATTTGGCATTACGGTGAAAGAATATATGATCTTGGTGGAACAGCCAGAACTTTGGATGAGGCTAATGGTGCAATTCCTTTGGAACATGGTGTGATTTCAAAATTTGGATATTCTGTTATTGATGACAGTAAGTCGCACATATTGTTACCGGATGGATGGATTGAGCCAAGAAAAAAAGGTGTGGCAGATTTGTACTTTTTTGGATATGGTCATGATTATAAAGAAGCTCTTAATGATTTTTATTATCTTTGTGGAAAGACACCTATGCTTCCTAGATTTGCCTTGGGAAATTGGTGGAGTCGTTATTATAAATACACGGAAGAATCGTATATGGAATTGATGGAACGATTTGAAGAAGAAAATCTTCCATTTACAGTTGCCGTCATAGATATGGATTGGCATTTGGTTGATATTGATCCACAATATGGAAGCGGTTGGACTGGATATACTTGGAATAAAGAATTTTTTCCAGATCCGAAACGTTTCTTAAAACGATTACATGACAGAGGAATGAAAATCACATTAAATGTTCATCCTGCGGATGGAATTCAACCGCATGAAGAAATGTATGAAGAAATGGCAGAGGCAATGGGCGTGGATAGCAAAGATAAAATACCAGTGATTTGTGATCCGGCTAATTCTAAGTTTATAGAAGCATATTTTAAATATCTGCATCATCCAAGAGAGGAAGAAGGCGTAGATTTTTGGTGGATTGATTGGCAACAAGGAAGCAATTCTAAAATTGAAGGTCTTGACCCATTATGGATTTTTAATCATTTTCATTTTCTTGACAGTAAAAGAAATGGAAAACGTCCTATGACATTTTCAAGATATGCAGGCCCAGGAAGTCATCGTTATCCGATAGGTTTTTCTGGAGACACAGTGATAACGTGGGAATCTCTTGATTTTCAGCCTTATTTTACAGAAACAGCTTCTAATATCGGATATGGTTGGTGGAGTCATGATATTGGCGGACATATGCAGGGATATAAAAATGATGAAATGACAGCACGATGGACACAGTTGGGTATTTTTTCACCTATCATGAGACTTCATAGTACGTGCAGTGAATTTAATGGAAAAGAACCATGGAGATTCAAAAAAGAAACAGAGATTGCTATGGGAGAAGCTCTGCGTCTGCGTCATGCGATGGCTCCTTACTTATATACAATGAATTATAGAAGCTATAAAGATAATCTTCCACTAGTTCTTCCTATGTATTATGAATATCCGGAAGAAAATAAAGCATATGATTTGAAAAATCAATTTTATTTTGGTACTGAAATGATTGTTAGTCCTATAACACAGGCGCGATTATCGGATTTGAATGTGGCTAAAGTTAAAGTATGGCTTCCAGAAGGTATTTGGTATGATATTTTTACGGGTTTAATGTATACAGGTGGAAGAACTTTAGAGATGTATAGAACCTTGGAAAGCATTCCTGTTTTAGCAAAAGCCGGTGGAATTATCCCATTTACAGATGAAGTCAGTGGTGTACAGGTTGCTAGTAATCCGCATTCGTTAAAAATTTTTGTTTTTGCAGGAACTAATGGAAAATTTGAATTATATGAAGATGACAATGAAACCTGTGATTATGAACAGGGCATATGTGTAACGACAGAAATGTGTTATACAGAAGGAAAAGAGAATGTTTTTTCCATTTATCCGGCAAAAGGGCAGTTATCTTTGATTCCGGAAAAACGAACTTATACAGTTGAAATGACGGGATATCAGAAAATTGCTTTGAATAATGTAAAGATATTTGTAGATGATGCTTTATTAGTAGATACAGGAATTTCGTATGATGCAAAAAAACAAGCTATGATAATTAATATTCCAGATGTATATGTGACAAAGCAGATAAAAATTGTTGTAGATTCTAAATATGTAGTTTTGTCAAATCAAGTTGAAAGGCGTTTCTTTGATTTCCTGAATCAGGCAGAAATTGAGTTTAGTTTGAAAGATGCATTGTATAGTCTGATTCAAAGAGAGAAATCAGTGCCTTCTTTAGTTGGAGAAATGAATTCTATGAATCTGAATCCGGATTTGTTTGGAGCACTTTTAGAGATTGTTACAGCTAGATAATGAAGCAGATACTGTCCAGCGATAATCTCAACAGAGCATATCTGCAAGTCGTACGAAATAAAGGTGCCGAGGGAGTGGACGGAATGAAGTACACAGAACTTAAAGAACATCTTGTAAAGAACGGCGAAATTATCAAGGAACAGTTGAGGACAAGAAAATATAAACCTCAACCAGTACGAAGAGTGGAGATACCAAAGCCAGACGGTGGTGTCAGAAACCTGGGAGTACCAATAGTAACAGACAGATTCATACAACAAGCCATTGCACAGGTCTTAACACCAATCTATGAGGAACAGTTCCATGACCATAGCTACGGATTCAGACCGAATAGATGTGCACAGCAAGCAATCCTAACAGCACTTGATATGATGAATGATGGTAATGACTGGATTGTAGACATTGACTTGGAAAAGTTCTTTGACACAGTAAATCATGATAAGTTCGGATCAATCAGGAATTAACTTCCATGCATCAGGAAGTAATCGAAAACCTAG
>ENA-OPBL01001841-OPBL01001841.1-human-gut-metagenome-genome-assembly--contig:-NODE-1841-length-17264-cov-30.973154_pt1 | contig 17264 bp, 18 predicted proteins | sample MGYA00241073_ERZ501461 | MGnify/ENA primary metagenome ERZ501461 (study PRJEB25962, sample SAMEA2042630) | human gut metagenome | biome: human gut; feature: human-associated habitat; material: faeces... | reverse complement strand
AAATTCTTGATTTTGGAAAGGAGACCCCATGCCAAGAACGAAGAAAAAAGTGAAATCTATCGTAAAGACAAAAGTAATCTCCGCACGAGTTACAGAAGTAGTACATGAACTTTTGCACCAGCAGGCAGAAGATGCCGGAATGACCCTCTCTGAGTTTGCAGCGCAGATGCTGATGAAAGGCCGTGTGAATACCGCGTATGTGTTCTACGTTCACCCGGACGAAATCGAAGCCATCACACGAGAGTTTGCCGCTATCGGAAACAACTTGAACCAGATCGCAGCGTTCTTCAACAGTGGGGGCCTTCCATCACATGTCATGCGTGAAAACATCAATCATGCGATTTCCTGTATTTTTGAAATGCGGGAACAGGTCGCGGAAATGGCAGGAAAGAACTATGGCAATCTTAAAGCATATCGCAAGTAAGAGTTCCAACTATGGTGCTGCACTGGAATATCTGATTTTCAAACATGACGAGTATCGTAAAACTCCGATATTGGACAAAAACGGCAATCGTATCATGCGGGATGAGTTTTATCTGGACGGCCTGAACTGTGAACCCTATTCTTTCGATGCAGCCTGCCAGCAGCTGAACCGCGAATATCAGAAGAACAAAAATAAGAATGAAATCAAAAGCCACCATTACATTATCAGCTTCGATCCGCGCGACAGTACAGAAAATTGTTTGACGGGAAAACGGGCGCAGGAGCTTGGACTGGAATATGCAAAAGCAAATTTTCCGGGGCATCAGGCATTGGTCTGTACGCACATGGACGGTCACAATGGCAGCGGAAATATTCATGTCCATATCGTAATCAACAGTTTGCGAAAGCTGGATGTGCCCCAGCAGTCCTTTATGGAGCGACCCATTGACTGCAAGGCAGGGTACAAACACCATGTAACGAATGACTACCTGAAATACCTACAGAAATCCCTCATGGATTTATGCCAACGCGAATTTCTGCATCAGGTCGATTTACTGTCACCATCCAGAACGGGTGTGACCGAAGCGGAGTATTGGGCACAGCGGCGGCTGGATGAGAAAAAACAGGAAATTGAAAAGGAAGGATTTACGCCCAACCCGACAAAGTTTCAAACACAGAAACAGCTTATCCGGGATGCCGTTGCCGTCGCCCGTGAGAAAGCAATCTCGTATGAAGATTTTCAAGACATCCTGCAGGATGAATATAACATTTTTGTCAAAACACAACGTGGACGTTACAGCTATCTGCCGCCGGAACGGAACAAGTTTATATCGGAACGTTCTTTAGGGGACAGCTGCAAAAGAGAATACCTGGAAGGATTCTTTGTTCAGAACGCCCAAAAGAATTTGCGGTACAAGGAAGAACCCATACTGATCTTTACGACCAGAACCAGGCTGCGTCTCGTTGTGGACCTGCAGGAGAATGTCAAAGCACAGGAAAATCTGGCCTATGCACTAAAGGTCAAAATCAGCAATTTGCAGAAAATGGCTGAAACGCTGGTATGGGTACAGGAAAACAACATCACCGACCTGACGGAACTGAACGATCTGTGTAAGACAGCACAGGCTAATGCGCAGGCAGCGTATGAGCGGCTGTCACAGGCAGAGGATGAACTGTACAAAACCAATGAACAGATTCATTATGCGGGACAGTACCTTTCTACAAAAGAGGTCCAGCAGCAATTTGCGAAGGCGATTTTTAAGAAAAAATTCCGTGCAGAGCATTCCAAGGAATTAGATGCCTATGCAGAATCCGTGAAATATTTCCGGGAAGAAAACGATGGAAAGCTTCCATCGTTGAAATCTTTGAAAAAATGGAAAGAAGAACTGACCAAAGAAATCGCGGAGAGGAAAAAGGCATATGCTCCCTTGAAAGAAGAATCCCGACGTCTGGAAATTGCATCGGATAATGTATACAGCATCTTCCGAAAAACCAATGAGATGAAATCCGACCTTGCATGGAAACGCGAGTGGGAGGCCAAAGTCCGCGAAAAGGCAAGGCAGGAGCAGGCTCGACAGGAACAGCGCGAGCGTCAACCGAAACGCAAGAAGCGCAGCTATGATATGAGCCTGTAAGCAGCAGGGTCTTCCACCCCGCACCCCGGAACCCTGCCGGATGCGTAAGCCCGTGCAGGGCTTTCCCATTCGGCAGGAACTTTTGAAAACGACTAGGAGGAAGTTTGAGTAAAGAGTACATCAAAGCACAGACCCCACTGCCCGCGTATTTCCCTTATCCGAAATTTCTGCTGCAGATGAGCCTGTCCCATACAGCGCGGCTGACCTATGTTCTGCTGCTGGACCGCGTGACCCTTTCCCAGAAGAACGGCTGGGTGGACGTGCAGGGCCGGGCATATGTGCTTTATCCGCTGGCAGGGCTGGCGGCAGATTTGCAAAGCAGTATTTCCAGTGTCACCCGCGCTCTACGGGAACTGGAAGCCGCACGGCTGATCGAACGGCGGTCCAATGGCTTTTCCAAGCCCAATCAGATATTTCTTGGCGTTCCTCAGACTGTGCAGAAATGCGCAATCGGGATGGTCAAAAATGAGCAGCCGGATTGCTCAAAAGTGAGCAATCCGATTGCGCAAAACTGCACACCTAACCAAATAAATAAGAACGACCTGAGATGGAACAAAATAAATAGAACCAAAGAAGCATATGGGCGGTATCAGAATGTTTTTCTGGAAAATTATTCGGAATTGAAAATCGAAATTGCAGAGTTGGATGCACTGGTCGAAGAGCTTTCAGCCTATATGCAGTCTACAGGCAGGAAGTACGTAGACCATGCGGCGACCCTGCGCAGCTGGGCTGCACGAAAGAGAAAGCAACAGAAACCGGGAACAGGCATTCCGGACTATACCTACAACGAGGAGGAGAGCTTATGACGGAAACAATCCAGACAGCGATGGACAGGCTTATGACGACCGCTGCAGAACCGCAGGACTACGTTGCAGAAGATGGGCTGCTGTACTGCGGCAGCTGCAATACACCCAAGGAAGCGTTCTTCCCGAACGGCAGAAAACTGTTTGGGCGTGACCGCCATCCGGCTGAATGCCTGTGCAGGCAGGCGGTGAGAGAAAAGCAAGAGAAGGAAAAACGTGCAAGGCTGCATCACGAGAACGTGCGGCGGCTGAAGCTGCAGGGCTTTACCGACTGGGCGATGCAGAATTGGACGTTTGAAAACAATCATGGGCAGAACCCACAGATGCATCTGGCACAGCGGTATGTGGACTACTGGCCGGAAATGCGGGAGAAGAATGTGGGGCTGCTGCTCTGGGGCGGCGTTGGTACAGGCAAAAGTTTCATGGCGGGCTGTATTGCCAATGCCCTGATGGAACAGGAGGTGGCAGTCTGCATGACGAATTTTGCCCGGATCATGAATGAGCTGAACAGCACCTTTGCCGGGCGAAACGAAGTCGTGGGCAGGCTGTGCAGTTATCCGCTGCTTGTCATTGATGATTTTGGCATGGAGCGCGGCACAGAATATGCGCTGGAGCAGATTTACAACATTATCGACAGCCGCTACCGCAGCAGGTAACCACTGATCGTTACCACGAATCTGACCCTGACGGAGTTGAAAAAGCCGCAGGATACCGCTCACGCCCGTATCTATGACCGTCTGCTGGAACTGTGTACCCCAATTGCCTGCACAGGCCCCAGCATGAGAAAGAACATAGGACAGGAAAAATTGAACTTGCTGAAAACACTTCTGGCTTGAATGGGAGGTACGCGATTGAAAGAAAACGGCACAATGAATTGGCTGGAGCAGATTCACAAGATGAAGAACCGGGACATCCGCACGATTGAACAATCTGAATTGCAGGAACTGCCGCAGGATGCAGTGGAACACGGACTGCCGCAGGAGAAAAGGCTGAAAAATCTGCTGGATAAGGTCCGAAACCCTTATTGCTATCTGGACAACGGAATCATTGTGAAGCTGAATTTTGCACCGAGAGGGAGCAGCACACTGTCTGAGTGCATTGGCAGATGCTTTCAGTCTGCCAGCTGAAACGGTAGAGAAAGTTTCGGCAAGCTGCTGAAAAATCGCACAGAAAAATTTCATACTTTAATGCGATAAAGCACTGGACAAAGGGTGATGATTCTGGTAAGCTGTTTGTGGGTAAGAAAATAGGAATGTGCCAGCTGAGCAAAGTTTGCTCGGCAGGCTTGTTCTACATAGAAAAATGTGGAGCCTTTCGCTTCTCTGACGAACAGTATTGCCGATTCGTTAAGGAGGTGGAAGGCTTTTGTTATGCCCTGATATAAAGTTACAGAAGAAACCGCAGCAAAATTCAACTCGTTATCGTACAGCCCTGTATTTACGCTTATCCCGTGAGGATGGCGATAAAACAGAGAGCGACAGCATTGCAAACCAGCGCACACTGCTGGAAGCCTATGCCGCAGACCACCCGGAACTGTGCATTGTGGACGAGTTTGTGGATGATGGCTACTCTGGCTCGAACTTTGAACGGCCTGCGTTCCAAAGGCTGTTTCAGGAACTGGAGCAAGGAACCGTTAATTGCATTCTGGTAAAAGATTTGTCCCGCTTTGGACGGAATTACATTGAAGTGGGACGTTATCTGGAACGCATTTTTCCGGTCATGCGGGTTCGGCTGATTGCAGTAACAGATAACTATGACAGCCAATCTGCATGGAAAACCAGTGATTCCATTATGGTCCAAATGCGGAACCTGCTCAATGATGCCTACTGCCGGGACATTTCCGTCAAGATCAAGAGTCAGCTTGCGGTCAAGCGGAAGCGCGGCGATTTTGTGGGGAGCTTTGCAGCGTATGGATACCAGAAGGACCCTGCCAATCATACCAAGTTGATTGTAGATGAACTGGCGGCGGAAACGGTGCAGAACATTTTTCGCTGGAAAATCAGTGGCATGAATAATCAGAGCATCGCAGACCGTTTGAATGTAGAAAAAGCCCCATCCCCAGCAGTACGAAAGCTGCAGAGCGGCGCAAAACTAAGCCTGCATTTCCGCAAGAGCGATGAGCCGCCGTGGTCTGCCAAGGCGGTGGACCGCATCCTGCACAATGAGGTCTATACCGGGAGACTGGTACAGGGAAAGACCAAGCGACTGGATTATCGCTCTAAAAAGAAAATAAACATGCCGATGCGGGACTGGACAATCGTGGACAATACCCATGAAGCAATCGTTCCGGCAGAACAGTTTGAACTGGTGCAGAGGATTCTGGAAACAGAAACTCGCAGGCTGAACGATGCTGAAACGGTGGCACTGTTTGCAGGCTTTCTTTACTGCGGGGACTGCGGCAGTCGGCTGGTGCGCAGATCAGCCAGCTATAAGGGCAAACGGTATATCTATTATCAGTGCTCCGGCAGCAAGCAGAACAAAGGCAGCTGCACGAGCCATAACCTGCGGGATGAAAAGCTCTATAACATTGTGCGGAATGCACTCCAGATGCAGATCCAGATCGTGATGGAGGAAGCAGAGTTTGTAGAAAGCATCCGGCAGGCCCAGCAGGAACCCTACCGTGTGCGGCGCATCGAACGGCAGATTCGGCAGCTGACTGCAGAAAAGGCCCATACACAGGGCATTAAGGAAAAATTGTATGGGGATTACGCAGAGGAAATCCTCACACGGGAGGATTTTTTGAACTACAACGAACTGTACAGCAAGCGGATCGAAGAGTATGACCGCAAAATCACAGAACTGGAAGCAGAACGTCAAAACCTACAGACTGCTCCAAATGCTTATCCGTTTCTGGATGTGTACCGTAAGTATCGAAAATTGGAAGAAATTACCCGCCCGATGATTGTCGAATTGATTGAGAAAATCGAAGTCTATGAGGGCAATCGGGTGGAAATTACGTTCCGATTCCAGGATGAAATTGCAGACCTGCTGGAGGAATTGCACCAAAAGCAGCATGAAGTGTCAGCTTGAAAGAAGGTCGTGATTTATGGCAAGAGTAAGCAAGAAAGTAAGTGCGGCGCAGCGGGAAGACGAGAACGCGCAGCACCGTATCTGGAAAACCGCAATTTACGCACGATTGTCCGATTTTGATGATGTACTTCGGGATTCAGAATCGCTGGAAGTACAGATTTCCTACATCAAGGAGTATATCAATCACCGGGATGACCTAATGCTGCAGGATGTGTTTGCCGACAAACGCTGTACGGGAACGAATTTTGACCGCCCAGAATTTGAGCGGCTACTAAAAGCACTGCAGGAGCGAAAAATCAACTGCATCGTGGTAAAGGACTTTTCCCGACTGGGCCGCAATTTCGTAGAAACAGGCCAGTATCTGGAGCAGGTTTTTCCTCTGTTCGGTGTGAGATTTATTGCCATCAATGATAATTATGACAGCCTGAACAGCCAGAGCCGGGACGGGATGCTTGTGCCGATCAAGGGCATGATCAATGAGATGTACTCGAAAGACCTGTCCCAGAAAATCCAGTCGTGTTTTCGTTCCAAGGAAGCACGAGGAGAAATTTATACGCCTGTTCCGTTCGGTTACAAGAGAAATCAGCAGAATCATTTGATTCTGGACGAGGAAGTCAGCGATGTGGTAGTTCGGATTTTTCTCTGGAAGAAATCCGGCATGAAAGAGCGCGAGATTGCAAAGAAGCTGTCTGCGCAGGGAATCCAAACACCTTTTACACGCCGCTGTCAGCTGGGATACCTGAAAAACACCTTGCGGGTAAAGGACCCAGCATGGCAGACCGTGTTCGTGACAAAGGTGCTGGAAAATCCAATCTACACAGGAACCATGGTGTATAACCGCATCGCCTACAATGAAACGAATCGGAAAATCGGGCAGAATCCACGGGAAAGCTGGCGGATGGTGCCGGACAGCCATCCGGCGATTATCAGCTGGGAACTATTTGATGAAGTTTCCGCATTGCGGGAAGCCGAGCAAGCAGTCAGGGAGGAACGGAAAAAGTGGTGCAGACAGCGCAGAGAGAACAATCCGAACATTTTCAAAGGCAGAATATTTTGCAAAGAGTGCGGCGAAAAGCTGGTTTGCCATTGGCAAAGTGATGGTTCGCTGTATTTTTACTGTAAATTCTGCCATGTTTCCATCTCAGAGAAAGACCTCTGGAACAGCATTAACAAGGAGTTGCACCAGCGGATGGAAGAACACCGTGATTTGCAGAAGCTGGTACGGAAAAGCTCTGGAAAAAGCAAACTCCAATCAAAAGAAATAGCTACAAAACGTGAAATTGAACAGGCGTCAGGCAATATCGTTCGACTGGAATCACAGAAGCGCAGCGGTTACGAGCAGTATGTCCTTGGAAAAATTTCAAAAGAAAAGTTCTTGGAATTGAAGCAGGATGCAGAGAATGAAATTGAGGCATTCAGACAGACAAAAGCTGAAAAAGAGAAAGAACTGGCCGTTGTTCAAGAAGAATTGCAACGGAAAAAGCAGATCGCAGGCAACACAGAGGTTCTTTTAACGGCAGATAATCTGCAGCAGTATGTAAAGAAAATTGAAGTGGATCACAAGAAAAATACTTACACGGAATTTGTGTTTTAACGAGGAGAACAGACGATGAAAGAGAAGATCTATGATGCCCGGACAGGAATGGAATATGTTTTGGTGGGTGATTATTATCTGCCAGCCTTGAAATTGCCACGGACCCGTCCGATTGGCCGCTGGGGGATGTTGCACAAGGCGTACCTGAAACTGCGAAAACCAGCCTATTACCAGAGCTTGCTGCTGAGCGGAAAACTGGATACTGTTTTAGCAAATGTGGAAGAGCAGGCAGTGGAACGATATGAGGTTTTGATCGAGCAGCTGAGCCAGCGGGAGGGCATATCGGAAAAATTGAAAGAAGAAAATCAGATGGAGTGGGTACGCCGTATGAGAAATCTGGAAAATCGTGCAGCGGAAATCGTAAAGGCAGAATTGATCTACATGTTTGAAAGGCGGTGAGCAGCAGATGATCGGAACCTATTACCGGCTTTCTCTTGCGGACGAGGATGTGGGTGCTGATAAGGCTGAGAGCAACAGCATTCAGGGCCAGCGCGGACTGGTAGAGGGGTACATCATGGCCCGCCCCGAACTGGCCGCAGAGCCGCGTCAGGAGTACGTGGACGATGGCTACTCCGGCACATCTACAAGCCGTCCTGCGTTTCAGCGGCTAATTCAAGATGCACAGGACGGAAAGGTGAAAACGATTATCGTAAAGGACTTTTCCCGGTTCGCCCGTGATTATATTGAAGCAGGCGATTATATGGAGCGGATCTTCCCGTTGCTGGGCGTTCGCTTCATCTCCGTCAACGATGGTTACGACAGTGGAATGCAAATCGGAAACGATGTACGTGGACTGGAAGTAGCCATTAAGAACATCATCAACGCATCCTACAGCCGGGATCTTTCTGCCAAAATCGCGGCAGCAGACCATGTGATGCAGAAAAAAGGAATGTATCTCGGAGGATACCGCCCGTTTGGATTCCTGTCGGACCCGAACGACTGTCATAAGCTAATTCTCGACCCGGTAGCCAGTCGATATGTGCGGTTGATTTTTGAACTGGCATTGCAGGGCAACAGAACAGGCACCATCGCAAAAATCCTGAATGAAAAGCAGATTCCAACTCCGGCAGTGTATCATGTGGCGGAAAGCCATGTGCACAGTGAGCAGAAAGCATGGGATCTGCAGCGCAGCCATTGGACAAGTGGAACGGTTTACCATGTTCTGAAAAATGAGAAGTATAAGGGAACCTATGTGGGCGCGAAATTCATTATGCCGGTTCCCTGTAAGCATCGGGTTCTGCGCGCTCCTTTGGAACAGCAGGTACGTATTGAGGACAGCCATGCCGCCATTGTGACCCCGGAGGAATTTGAACAGGCACAAATGGTCATCATGCTGCAGCATGGGAAGCACCAGGCCGGGAACTACACAAAACACCAGTATCCCTTGAAAGGCAAGGTCTACTGCGGCTACTGCCAGAAACTGATGAAATACCGTGTTCTCAAGAAACTTGGTCCCTCTTTTAACTGCAGATTTTCGGCCACTGCGGTGAACAGCCCCTGCAAGCGAATCCCAATCTCTGAGAAACTGCTGGAAGAGATTATCCGAAACGCGCTGACAGCGCAGATAAAGCAGGCGGAGCATATACTGGAAATCCTGCACGAACGGGAACGCAAAGCGTTGATCTGCTTTTCCGCACTGGAACGGCAGGAAGAAAAGCTGAGTGAAGAAAAGGCAGAGATCGTAAAACAGCGCGTCGCGCTGTATGAGCAATACGCCGACGGGAATATGAGTAAGGAAGAGTTCATCCGGCAGAGAGATGCCTACAGAGTGCAGGAAGATGAAAAGATGGAGCAGATCCAACGGCTTCGCACCGAGAAAAATCAAATTTTCCAGCCTGTGAAGAAGGATACGGATAATTTGCAAGCCGTGATGGATACTGTGGGAGGAGCAGGCGATGTGATGCACTTGTCGCAGAATGTGGTGGAAACCTTTATTGACCGCATTGAAGTTTTCAACGATGAAAGCGTGAAAATTCGTTTTACATTTGAAGATGTATTGAAAAATTACGAAGCAGAGTGAGAAATGATATTTGCGTTTTTGAAAAGTTCATGCTACAATAACTATAGAAGGGAGTGTGGAGGAAATGGTTCTCCAGTACTATGTGGTAGAAAATGCGACCGGAAAACAAATTGAAATCGATATTGAATCGGCAACCAACGAAGACCTGACCTCTACAAAGGAAAAGTGGCAATCTGATTGGACGAGTGAATTTATCCGCGACCCGAAGCTGGAAAAGTATGCAGCGAAAACAGATGCTGGCGAAATTGTAGCATTGGGTGCATATCGAGAAGATGATCACGGAATATCAGTTTTTATTGCGAATATTGAAGCACATCCTGAGAGTAATCCGACAATTAGCACCGTGCGGAAATACGCAGGCATTGGTCGAATGATGATTGCTTATGGTATTCAATTGTCGATTGATAGTGGACATGGTGGTATTGTAACCTTTGAAGCAAAAACAGATGAACTGTATGATCACTACATCAAAGATTTTCATGCAGTTCCGATTTTTCAGCCACATTCGGGAGGCCCAAAGCTGCTTATGCTGGCTGATGAAGGCGCACAAGAAATTTTCAGTACCTACTTATCTTAAAGATTGGAGGGTTCAGTATGAAAGATCAAGAACTTGAGCTGCAGGTTGCTCCTATGAGCAATGATACAATGGAATATTTGAATGTTTTATTTGGCGTATGCAAACGCTTTAAAACAGATTATTACCATGCAACACCGAAGCAGCGTGAATTTATTGATGCAGTGGCTACGCACGAGTACCAGCTGATGAAAGCCCATGAGAAAGGACTGAGCCGTGCTTCTGTTCCTCCTTTTATGGGAATGAAGCGGAGTGAACGCAGCAACAATATGCCTGCTTGATAGTAAGAGAATAAGCTAACATAATAAGTGCTCGCATAAACCACAGACAGCACCCAAGATGATTCGAGGGTGCGTCTGCGGCTTATGCGGGCCTTTTTATTTTGTGATTTTAATACGGATGGATGTTAAATTCCAAGGCTGACAAGAGCGGCCTTTAACTCCTTCGCCGTGCGGATAATGATTTCCTGCTCAGTTCCGTTGCAGTCTAATAAGAGGCGATGTAATTCGGTGTTGGAAGTTGAAACGGAATAGTGAAGACTGTCTATCAACAAATCATCAACGGAAATGCAGAGGGCGTCGGCAATATCGACCAGAGTGGCAACGCTGGGGTGTTCTGTGCCTTTTTCAATTTTGGCCAGAAATTCACGACTGCGATTGATTTTAGAGGCTAAGGCTTCCTGGGTGATATTACCACACTGCATTCTGAAATAACCAATACGTTTTCCCAAAGCAACATAATTGACGGACATAAGTAAATCTTCCTTTCGAATGCCCGCATAAGAGTACTTTTATTATCTGGCCTATGGAAAAACGAATCAAGAAGAACGAAGAGAGCAGCCAACATAGAAGTCAGAATTTTCGTTTTTCACCTCTAGCGGAGATGGCTTCTGAGGCCAAAATGTGACCCAGTAGGTCACATTTTAAGGAACAAGTGACCTGCTGGGTCACAGAAAAATTATCTGACAGGTGTATAATAAAACCATAAAATTGAACAGCACGATAATGTGAGCGAGAACGAAGTGAAAAAGTTACTGACGCTGTACAGCGGGGTTCAGTTAACGGATGTACTTTCATTTGTATAGAGAAAATGATGAAAATGTGGCTCAGAATTTGGCGGGGCCACCCCTAGCGGTCGTGTGTTCTGAGGCAATTTTGTGAAGTGTTACATCACAATTTGCTGCACATGTGAAGTGCCACTTCACAGAAAAAATCATCTGATAAGTGTATAATAAAAGCATGAAATCAAACTGTAAAAATAAAGTGAGGAAAACGAAATGGAACGGCTGCTGACACTGTATAGCGAAGTTCAGTCAACGGATGTACGGTGGCTGTGGTATCCCTTTATTGCAATCGGGAAAATCACACTTCTGCAAGGTGATCCCGGCGATGGAAAATCTACCATGATGATGAATCTGATTGCGGAACTTTCAACAGGAGGTAAGACCCCGGACGGATGCAAAATTGGTGCGCCGCAAAAAGTGATTTATCAGTGCTCAGAGGATGGCGTTTCAGATACGATAAAGCCCCGTCTGGAACGCTGCGGAGCAGACTGCGGGAAGATCGCTTTCATCAATGAAGAAGTCTATAACGGCCTTACATTGGACGATGAGCGCATCCGTCAGGCAATCATTGAATTCCGGCCTCGATTGGTCGTGATCGATCCGATTCAGGCTTATCTTGGCAGCGATTCGGATTTGCAAATCGCAGGCAGAGCGCGGAAACTCATGCGCCGCCTTGGAATGTGGGCTGCTGGTTACGACTGCGCTATCGTTCTGATTGGACACCTCAACAAAAAAGAAGGCTCCAAAGGGCTGTACCGCAGCCTGGGAAGCATTGATGTTGTGGCAGCAGCACGAAGTGTTTTGCAGGTGGAACGGGATACCGAGAATCCTGATATAAGAATTGTACATCAAATCAAAAACAGTCTTGCGCCTACGGCTGAGGACATTCACTTTTCCATTTCTGCCGAAAAAGGCTTTCAATGGATGGAATGCAGGCCGCAACTTATTGAAAAACAGCAGCAGGATATAGAACTGAGATTTGATTCTGAGCAGCAGAAAGCCGTCTATTGGATCAAGCATTTCCTTGAAAAAGGCGATATGAGCGCAAATGAAATATATTGCCGTTTGGACAATGAGGGCATCAGCAAACGAGTGGCACGAATGGTAAAAACAGAAATGGGAATTCACTGCTACCAGAAAAAGCGAAAATGGTATTGGAGTGTTCAGCCGGAAGAAGGTGCTATGAATGGATCGCAAGTATAAGGTTGGCGGCTATGTGAAACTTGCAAAACTGTGGGAACGCTCTAAGGATGCAGCAGTGGCCTATCACAGTTCCTACTATGCTGAAAAGTTCAGGGATGATGCGGATAAAAGGCTGGTTGGTGTCTATATTGACATCACAGGGAATAAGGAAATTTACAAACGCCCGGAAATGGTACATCTGCTTCAGGACTGTAAAAAAGGAATAGTTAATCTGATTTTCTCGCAAACAAGAGCCTACCTTGCGGCGAATACCTGTGATTTCTGTTTCCTGTTGAAATATCTGTTTGACATACCGATGCGAGTGGACGTTGTTACGGATGATGATGACCAGAGAATCGACACCATTCTTGATGTTGATAACCAACGGCAAAGTCTGAAAGAATTAGCCGAAAAATACACATCAATCCGTGAGAAAGAATATCTTGCATGGAAAGCACGACTAGAACATGAAATGGAAAAGGCAGATGGAAAATGAATGAAGGACAGTATGATTCAAAAAATGTAGAACATATTTCAATAGAAAATATCGAAGTTGTGTCCAATGGAATGGATTGGAAAAGCAGGCATTTGGAAGCTGAAAAGAGAAAAGCCGAAATCCGCGACAGAATCCATAAGCAGACTGAACAGGGCCAGAAATCAGCAAAAGATTATTTCCGCCCTGCAAAGCCGACCCCATCAATCTATGACAGTGACCTAAAACGTGTGGCCGTTTATGCCCGTGTCAGCACATCTAGCGAAGAACAGATTTCCTCTATTGAAAATCAAACTCTATACTACACCAAAAAGATTGCAGAAACGGAAAACTGGAATCTGCAGGATATTTACAGCGATGAAGGAAAATCGGGTACTTCACTGCGGAAACGGGATGCGTTTAAGCGCATGATGCGGGATGCCAAAGACCAGAAGATGGATTTGATTATCTGTGCCAGCATTTCACGTTTTGCCCGGAACTTTTCGGATTGCATGACACAGATCGCAGCTTTGAAAACCATGCATCCTGCACATCCCATCGGTGTGTACTTTGAAACAGAGAATATCTACACGCTGAATCCAAGCAGTCAATACAGTCTTGACATTCAGGCTCTTTTGGCGGACTGGGAATCGGGCAATAAGAGTCGCCGCATGATCCTTTCGTATGACCAGCGTATTATGACAGGTCAGTACCCGGTGGCTGACCTGATGGGGTATCGGCATACGAAGGATGGACAGCTTGTGATTGAGCCGGAAGAAGCAAAGACGGTACGTTTTATCTTCCTGGCATTTATTCAGGGCTATGATTACGAACAGATTGCAATGATCCTGACACAGAAGAAGCGCAGCACCCTGCGCGGCAGGCAGGAGTGGAATGGCATGATGGTGGCTAACATCATGAAAAACGAACGTCGCTGGGGTGATCTGGAAGCTCGGAAGAGCATTGTGGTGGACTACAAGTTGGGCAAGGTCACAAAGAATAACGGAAATCGCTGCTCTGCCTACGTTCCAGAACATCACGAAGCGATTGTTTCGCCGGAAATTGCACGGGCTGCACATCTTGTGGCGTCCAGCAAAAAGAAGTGCGGGGTGCAGGATATTGTAGTAATCCAGCAGGGAGCATTGAAAGGATTCGTGGGCACCCATCCGAACTGGAGTGGAATCAATGCCGAAAGCATCCGCAGCCTTTGCCTGAATGCCTATCTGCCGGAAGAAGTGGTCGAACTGAACGATATGACGGAAATGAGGTCTGGAAAGAAGCCGGATATGGCATTGTTATCTGATTATCTGACGGTTTCAGGTACTTGCTTTATCAACCAGAGCAGCCCGGTCATAACAATCTCAAAAAATGAAATCCGTTTCAGCAAAGCGTGTCATACCCGCTTGGACGACTGCGAGCATGTGGAACTGCTCTATCATCCGATTCTGCAGGTCGTGATTTTGCGAAAGAGCAATCACGGCTTTTCAACGACGATGCGCTGGAGAGATGACAATGACATTCATAGTGCTTTTTCAGCCAGAGCATTTTCTGGACTGGTCTTCCAAACATTGAACTGGAGAAGGAATTGCCGCTATCAGTGCCGTGGTATCTGCCGGGGTCAGGGAAATGCAAAATTTCTGATTTTTGAATTAGATGAGTCCCGGATTTTGACGGGGAAAAATCAGTATGAACAAGAAAATTGTTCGATGAATCTGAAATGCCGGTTATATCGGAGTAAATGGGTTCAGAGCATTACAGTTAGTGATGTGATGGAATCTGGCCAAGTCGTAGAAAATCCAATGATTGGTGCAATTCCAAGCAGAAATGAAGTTCAACGTGAACTGTATGATCTTTTGATGTCGATGTAGGAGGAACTTATAGAATGGAAGAAAAAAGCAGGGCGCAGGAACTGAGCGTTCGGGAAATCTCCTTGATTCGTGAACTTGCACAGATACACAATGATAGAAAAAATTGCAGCACCGTTCTGCGATAAGATTATTTGTATTTCTGATGCAGAGAAACAATCGGCATTAGACAAGAAGATTTGTAAAGAGGATAAGCTGCAAGTCATGCCATTAGCTCCTTCCTTGCAGACGATTTTGATATGAACAAATTGGGTGTGCAGGTAATGATTACTGGTTCTCAGAAAGCATTGGCTTGTCCTCCGGGCGTATCAGTTATTGTCTTGTCCGATGAAGCGGTCAAACGTGTAGAGGCCCGCGATGTGAAGTGTATGTATCTAAATCTGAAGTCTGCTCTTAAAAATGGTGAGCGGGGACAAACACCCTTTACACCAGCAGTTGGTACTTTACGCCAGATCAATGCTCGTCTGAAAGAAATAGAAGCCGCTGGCGGTGTTGAGAGTGAAACAAAGAAAATTGCGGAACTTGCTCAAGATTTCAGAAATAAGATTAAGGGATTACCGCTTGAAATCGTTTCTGAGTCGATGTCCAATGCAGTTACACCGTTGCATCCTTTGAATGTATCGGCCTATGATGTTTTTACGATGCTCAAAGATGAGTATGGTATTTGGATTTGTCCCAATGGTGGAGAGATGAAAGAAACCATCTTCCGTGTAGGTCATATTGGTGCATTGACAAAAGAGGACAACTCCACGCTTGTGAATGCTTTTAAGGATTTACAGAAGCGTGGACTTTTGTAAAAAGTGAGAGGAAGCAAGAAATGGTAAAAGTAATTACATACGGAACGTATGACTTGCTTCACTATGGTCATATCAAACTGCTAGAACGTGCAAAAGCACTGGGAGATTATTTGATCGTTGGCGTTACAGCGGATGATTTTGATAAAACCCGTGGAAAAATCAATGTACAGCAGTCCTTGATGGAGCGTATTGAGGCTGTACGTGCCACAGGACTTGCGGATAAGATCATCGTGGAAGAATATGAGGGTCAGAAAATTGATGATATTCGTAGGTACGATGTGGATATTTTCACGGTGGGTTCTGATTGGGCTGGAAAATTTGATTATCTGAATGAATACTGTAAGGTGGTGTATCTTCCGAGAACGGAGGGAATCTCTAGTTCTGAAGTGCGGAGTGAGCAATGTAAACTTCGTATGGGAATTGTTGGAAAGGCTGCTTTCAGAACAAAGTTTGTAGCAGAGTCTAAATATGTAAACGGCGTTGATGTAATTGGTGTATGTGCATCTCAGAAGAGTGAAGAACCTGAGTTTGATGGGATGTTCTATACCGAAAACTATGATGAACTTCTTGAAAAAGTGGATGCCGTGTATATTGTTTCCAAACCAGAGAAACATTATATTGATACAAAAAAAGCTCTTTTGGCGGGAAAGCATGTTTTGTGTGAATCACCAATTGCTTTAAAAGAAGCGGATTGTGAAGAACTATATTCAATTGCTGAAGAACATGGGCTGGTTCTTATGGATGCTATTAAGACGGCATACTCAACGGCATACGAACGGCTAGTCCTTCTAGCTAAGACTGGAAAAATTGGTAAGGTTGTATCGGTTGATGCTGTTTGTACTAGTCTGCGAGATGGTATTTCAATTGCTGGAACAGATTTAACCCAGAAATGGAATAGTATGTGCGGCTGGGCTCCTGCAGCATTGTTGCCCGTTTTTCAAATACTTGGAACGGAGTACAGGAAAAAAGTAATAACTACGAAATTTTTGGATGAAGCTGCCAATATGGATGCCTTTACAAAAATTGATTTTACCTATGGTGATGCAGTAGCTTCAATCAAAGTAGCAAAAGCTGCAAAATCTGAGGGTGAGTTGATTGTTACGGGAACGAAAGGCTATATCTATGTTCCAGCACCTTGGTGGAAAACAGATTATTTTGAGGTTCGTTATGAAAACGCCGAAGACAATCAAAGATTCTTTTATCAACTTGATGGTGAAGGCATTCGATATGAAATTGTAGCATTTGCAAAATCTGTTGAAGTTAAAAAGCCAATGAACTATGTTGAAAAAGGAGTTTCAAAATCAATAGCTAAAATCATAGAAAGCTTTAATGATCGTACTGATATGATAGTAATATAATACGAAACAGAAATTTGCGGTGATTGAAATAAATGAGATAGAGTGCTATACTAAAATTACTATAATTTTCTGGAGGTTATTTATTATGCCCAGAACAAAAGGTAGCAAGAATAAACCCAAGACTATGACTGCTGATTTTGCAACACAGATTGCGGAAAAGCAGTCCGCAAGGGAAGCACTCGCAGTCGAGATTGCATCCATCACCGCCAACATTGACACTTTGAAGGCTGATCTGAAAGCAAAAAAGGCTGCTTTGAGGAAAGCCGAAAAAGAAGTGGCCACTCTGGAAGAAAAGAAAGCAAAGGCAGACGCCAAAGCTGCGGAAGAAACAAAAAAAGCAGAAGCAGAGTCCGTTCTGAAAAAGCTGCTTGCCGAAGGCATGAGTGCCGATGAAATGCAGGTTGGTTGAAGTTTATAATTCACATTCCGTTTCTTGCATTGTTCGAGAA
>ENA-OPBL01001836-OPBL01001836.1-human-gut-metagenome-genome-assembly--contig:-NODE-1836-length-17288-cov-3.204201_pt1 | contig 17288 bp, 15 predicted proteins | sample MGYA00241073_ERZ501461 | MGnify/ENA primary metagenome ERZ501461 (study PRJEB25962, sample SAMEA2042630) | human gut metagenome | biome: human gut; feature: human-associated habitat; material: faeces... | reverse complement strand
CTTCTATCTTGAAACCCTTTTTTATTTAGCATATTTTTCGCTAGATTAAGCTAATTCAGCAAAATATTTAATAGTTCTAACCATGTTAGAAGTGTATGAGTTTTCGTTGTCATACCAAGCAACTGTTTGAACTTCTGTAGTTCCGTTGTCTAATGGTTTAACCATAGTTTGAGTTGCATCGAATAATGATCCGTAAGTGATTCCTACGATATCAGAAGATACTAATGGTTCTTCAGTATATCCGAATGATGGAGTAGTTGCTGCTTTCATAGCTGCATTTACTTCTTCAACTGTAACTTCACCTTCAACAACTGAAGTTAAGATAGTTGTAGATCCAGTTGGAACTGGTACACGTTGTGCAGAACCAATTAATTTACCATTTAATTCTGGGATTACTAATCCGATTGCTTTTGCAGCACCTGTTGAGTTAGGAACGATGTTAACTGCAGCTGCACGAGCTCTTCTTAAGTCACCTTTTCTATGAGGTCCATCTAATACCATTTGATCTCCAGTGTAAGCATGTACTGTTAACATGATACCAGATTTGATTGGTGCTAAATTATTTAAAGCGTTAGCCATTGGTGCTAAACAGTTAGTTGTACATGAAGCTGCTGAGATGATAGTGTCAGAAGCTTTTAAAGTACCTTCGTTTACACCGAATACGATTGTTGGTAAGTCATTTCCAGCAGGTGCTGAGATAACAACTTTTTTAGCTCCAGCATCGATATGAGCTTGAGATTTAGCTTTAGATACATAGAATCCAGTACATTCTAATACTACGTCTACACCGATTTCTCCCCATGGTAATTCAGCTGCGTTAGCTTTAGCGTAGATTTTGATTTCTTTTCCATCAACTGTGATTGAATCTTCACCAGCTTCTACTGTATCAGCTAATGCATACTTACCTTGTGCTGAATCATATTTTAATAAGTGTGCTAACATTTTAGGATTAGTTAAATCGTTGATTGCTACAACTTCATATCCTTCTGCATTAAACATTTGTCTGAATGCTAGACGTCCGATACGTCCAAATCCGTTAATTGCTACTTTTACTGCCATTTTATTAATATTCCTCCTTGTAAATAGCTTTTATGCCATTATTATAAGTCAAAAACTTCACAAAAGCAACTATTACAACGTTGATTTCTTGTATAAGATGCATTAATTTTTCCTTTATTTTTCTAATAATTCCCATTTCATCATATCGTTAGCGCTTACACTATTTTCTACTATTTTTTTAAAAAAATTTTTACTTATTTCATCAGCGCAAAGAATAATTTTTATTATTAATTTCTATAATTACATATGGAGGTTATTTTATGCATCTAATACCAACCGTTATAGAAAAAGATAAAAATCATCAATATGCCTACGATATCTATTCCAAACTTTTAGAAGAAAGAATTATTCTACTTACAGGAACTATCGACGATGCCATGGCAAGTTCAATTATTGGTCAATTACTTTATTTAGAAGCACAAGATAATAAAAATGATATTTACATGTATATCAATTCACCTGGCGGTAGTGTTTCTGCAGGACTAGCAATTTTTGATACAATGAACTTTGTTTCATGTGATGTCAGCACAATTTGTTGTGGCATGGCAGCAAGTATGGCTTCTATTCTTTTAAGTGCAGGTTCCAAAGGAAAAAGATGTGCATTAAAAAATAGTGAAATAATGATACATCAACCTCTTGCCTCTTTAGAAGGACAAGCAAGTGATATTGAAATAAACGCCAAAAGAATATGCAAACAAAAGAAAAAACTTTCACTTATTTTAAGCGAAAATTCTAAACAATCATTAGAAAAAATCATTCATGATTGTGATCGTGATTACTACTTAGATCCATTAGAAGCTTTAGAATATGGTCTTATTGATGAAATCATTTAGATTTAGGGGATTTAACATCCCTTTTTCTACATAAAAAAATACAAATTCCACTTAAAGCACCAAGCATTATAAAATAATTCAACTTTGAACTATCACCTGTTTTAATCGCTTGAATAATTGGTTGATCATACATGATGACTTTTTGTATTTCTCCAGTATCTTTAATCACAAATTCGACTTTTTCACTCTTTTCATAACCATAAGGTGCCATTGTTTCTTCTAAAATATATTTTTTACCAACTTCCAAATGACAAATGCGGTGTTCTTGATCAGTTGAAATCCAAGAATCAAGAACTTCTCCATCTTCATTTTTCACTTGTAAATGAGCTCCAGACAATTCTTTTTTATTTGTTATGTCTTTTTTAGAAATATCCACTTTAATATCTTCATCAACAACTTTTAAAACAATATTCTTTTCTCTTATTTCAAAAATTTGTTCTTTAGCTGTTGCATATCCACAAGGTGTCAATGTTTCTCTTAAAATATATTTTTCCCCACTATTAAGTCCTTGTATTAAGTGGGCTGTCTCATCTCCTTGAATATCTATACAATAATATGTCACTTCTTCTCCATCTTTCAACATTAAAAAATAATCATTTGATTTTAATTGGGGAACAACTTTGTATTCAATACCTTTTTCATTTTTACCTTGACACATATCCCCTTTTAATATTTTTTTCTTCATAACATCATTAATATCAAAAATATGTTGTCCTGTAATCCATTGATCAATTCTATTTTTTGTTTTTGTAGAAACAACTGTAAGCTGTGCTCCTTTTAACAAATTACCATCTTCTTTTTGTTTATAAACTTTAACAAAAGTATCAATCATTTCTATTTTTTGATTTTCTTTTTCATAAGAAACTGTAAAAGATATATCATTTACTAAATTAAATCCTAAAGGTGCTAAATCTTCGTGTAAAGTATACGTTTTTCCTTCTTCTAACCCACTTACAGGATGTTCATTTCCATCACTATACCATTGATCAACTGTATTCCCTTCCTCATCTATTACTTGTAATAAAGCTCCTTGAATTTCTTCACCACCTAAAGTTACTTTAGAAATCGTTACAACTTTATCTTTCATATTTACTTTTTGAATTTTTCCATCTTCATTGACTTTAAATTCAATTTTCGTTGCTTTTACATATCCTGCTGGACTTGTATCCTCGTTTAAATAATAAGTTTTTCCACTTTCTAATCCATCTATTTCATGGGCCTTATTAGATGAAATCCATTCATCAATAACTTTTCCCTCTAAATCCGTAATAGACATTTTAGCACCACTAACTTCTTGATCACCAGTAACATCGGTTTTAGTAAATGTTGTCTTAGTAATTTGATTTGTTTGTTCATGAGAGGTTGTATAAATTGTTGTTGTATGATCTTTTTGTGTAATTTCAAAATCATAAGGTGTAGAATCTAAAACATAACCTTGAGGGCATAAAACTTCAACAACTTGATATTTTCCAAGAGGAATTCCTGTCATTTCTAATTGACCATTTTCATCTACAGAAATAATTCCTTCTTCATTCATTATTCCTTTTGAAACTTGTACACCATTTGAATAAGTAATCATTTGACCATCATTTGTATCAACAATACATTTTCCACTTCCTAAAGTAATTATTTCCCCTTTAGAATATAATTTTTTCAAGGATACTGTATCAACAATATCATTCATTGCTACAACTTTATATTTTGTTTTTTTAATATCTTTATCTGCAAGATCAACAGCTCCCTGACGTGCGTCTTCAAGTTTCTTTTGAAGTTTTAATGTTCCTGTTGGTCTTAATGTATTTACAACAATTTTCTTTGTTGTCTTATCTTTTACAATTGTCACTTGCCATTTAGCAACAACAGGCGCAAAGTGATCTTCACATTCAATCTCAGTAAGTGAATAAGTTCCTACAGGTAAATAATCAATAAATAATTCATAATCTCCATTTTCATCTTTTGTGACTTCAAAAGTTTCATCATATCCTGTATAAGAAATTGAAATTAATCTAAATTTAGAATTTTTTTGAAATTCAGAAGTATTATCTACCTTAGAAAGGCGTAACGCTCCAAAATCCAACCATTCAACTTCATATTTTAATTTATTTCCATCAGGATCTAAATTCCATGAACCTTCTGTTTGTGTTCCTTCTGCACCATCTTTAATAGCTAATGCAGTAAACATTTCACAACCTTTTCCCGCAATATTTCCTGACTTATAATTTTCTGGACTATTTTTACATGGTGCTGTTAAATAGAAACTTTCTCCACCATTTACAGTTGCCGTCCCTCCTGTTTGCATCGTTCCTTTTGTTACGTTATATAGTGTAACATTATTTTGTAAAGGAACTTGAATGGTAGAATGACTTGTTCCTTCTAATTTAACAGTATTTGTTTTTTGAAGTTTATTTACCTTATCAAATTCAGCCTTAAAAGAGGCTGTAACTCCACCATCTTGACTTGGGCTAAAATAAGCATAACCAATATCAGGTTGATTCATAAGCCAGTTATAGCCCCATAAAATATTATCTCCATAACCACTATTACCATCTGCATTTGGCCATTTAGCATTGAAATCTTTTAAGTTTAACCCCATTAAATCTCCGCCATAAGCATAAGAAAGCCAAATATGGGTAAACAAATAAGCACCATCATCAAAGTTACCATGCTTTTCTCCAAAATCATCAGGAACACAAGAATTTAATTCAACTGTATACATTTCTTTAATTGCTTGATCATAGCCTGGTCCTCCAAATCCATAATAAAGAATTTTTCTTACAGCCTCATTATTTTCAATCACTTGAGCTGGATATTTTCCAGCTGATGGTGATTTTTTACTTGCTTCTAAACAATAAGCATATTTATTATCATATTTACACATATAAGTGGACCATTTTTTCGCACTAGCTATTTTAGAAGACCACCACCATGGATAATCAATTTGTTTAATACGTGTAAATTCATGAGGTGTACTATTATCCCATGCTTCGACATTATTTGCATATTTTTGTGAAAAACACATAGATAAAATAAACACAATAACTGCAAATATTTTCATAACTTTATCAAATATTTTTTTCTGTTTCATTTCATATTCCTCCATCATAAATAATTTCTAATAAAAAAAGACAATCTCTGATTGCCTATGGACCTAAAATCCACTTATAAACACAATTCACTTTTACTCCTCCTTCAATTTTCTAAGAATGATTAATTCCATAATGAAATCTACTATGTCTCCACTCTATTCCTGAAAATTCAATAGCATCTGTACACTTTGTTTGATCAAACTTCTTTTTAGCATCTTCTAAAGAAACATTTGAATCAACATATAATCCACAAAGGTAACATTCATACCAATAAACCGTTTGTAGGGGCTTTGTTTGTTGATGATCATTATCTAAATGATCCTTTACATTATTTTTTTCATTTGATTGAGAGATTGTAATGTCCTCATTCGGTTTATTATTTTCACTTTCAATCTTATTCACATTATTTTCTTGATTATTTTGAGAATTAGTTGTTTCTTGTTTATTTTCTGTAACATTGACCTTAAATTCTTTTTCTCTTCTATTTTTATAAATATCTTCTACAAATACTTTTACTTGATATTCACCTATTCTATGAATATCGATTTGACTTGTATCTATTTGAATTTCTTTTAATGGTGATAAATCGGTAGCTATGATCAATGATTTAAAATCAATACTTTCTAAATCACTTTCTTTTATAACATCTACATTTTTAGGAAATGCTAGTACAGGTGCTAATGTATCTTTACAAATAATTTGAATCGTTGAAAGCTTATTATTATATTTTATAAAAATCTTATATTTTCCTACTGCTGGGTAACTTTTTTGATCTTCATTTTGAAGATTATCCGTTATACTTACATTCTTTTTTAAATAACAAATCTCCTTTTTACTCATTCCTGTTGTATCCACTAAACCTTTAAAATTAGCATAATAAGTTTGTCCATATTCAATATTGATTTTTTTCTTTTTTAGTACCAGTGTTGGTGGTGTATCTTTAGTTATAAAAAAAAGCATACCAATAAGCATGCCTAATAAAGTAATCAATACAATTAATTTTTTACACTCTTTAAAATATTTATAAATCATAATCTTCACCTCATTGAAAATAAAAAACCGCCTAAGCGGTTTATAAGATTAGTTAATTTTTTGAATAATATAACCATTTTCTTTAAATTTATCAGCAATCGCTTGAATATGAGCTTCACCATTTGTTTCACAGGTCACTCTTAATTCTACTTCAGAAAAACGGGCAAAGTTTTTAAATTGGTTATGTTCAACTCCAATAACATTTGCATTACATTCATTAAGTAAATGAGAAACAACTTCTAATTGTCCTGGAATATCTGGTAATTGTACTGAAAACGTTAAAATTCTTCCTCTTGAAATAAGTCCCTTATTGATCATTGAAGAAATTGTCATAACATCCATATTTCCACCTGAAATAAGTGAAACAACTTTTTTACGTTTACAATGTAATTTCTTTAAAGCCGCTAATGATAAAATACCTGATCCTTCAGCAATTAATTTATGTTTTTCAACAAGTAATAAGAAAGCTTCCATCAATTCATAATCACTTACAGTTACGATTTCATCAACATATTTTTTAATATATTCAAATGGAGTTTCTCCAATTTGTTTAACTGCTGTACCATCAGCGATTGTACTTACTTCACTTAATTTAACAAGTTGATCATCTTCAACTGCGGCAAGGGCACTCGCTGCACCTTCTGGTTCAACACCAACGATTTTAACAGATGGATTGATTTGCTTCGCTGCACAAGCAATACCTGAAATTAATCCACCACCACCAATTGGTACTAAAATATAATCAACATCTGGAAGTTCTTCCATAATTTCTAAAGCAATTGTTCCTTGCCCTTCCATAACATCTTCATCATCAAAAGGATGAACAAAAGTGTATCCTTCACTTTTTTGTAATTCTACAGCTTTTTCATAAGCTTCATCATAAGCTTCACCATATAATACAACATCCGCTCCATGTGCTTTTGTAGCATCAACTTTAATTAATGGTGTATGTGCTGGCATACAAATTGTTGCTTTGACCCCTAATTTTTTTGCTGCATAAGCAACACCTTGTGCATGATTTCCAGCTGAAGAAGCAATTAACCCTTTTTTCTTTGCTTCATCATCTAATTTCATAATTTTATTGTAGGCCCCTCTAATTTTGAAAGCTCCTGTTTTTTGTAAGTTTTCAGGTTTGATGTAGACATCATTTCCACATTCTTCAGAAAAGGCATCACTATGTATTAAATGAGTTGGTAAGATAACTTCATCAACTCTTTTTTTAGCTGCTTTAAAATCTTCTAATTTTAACATTTAAATTCCCTCCGTTTAAGTATTCATAATTATATCACTATTCTTCGATAAAACAATTATTTTGTTTTAATTTGATTTGTACTTTCATCATAAAAATATTCGTTTTCATCTAATCTTTTCATAAACTCAGTTTCATTCAAATCATAAATAGAAAGAACATGTGATAATTGCATATCATCATCTCTTAATTTCATATTAATCATACTTACTAACATGTGTATATCTTTTGGCATTTTTAAACTCCTATATTTATATTTTTCTAGACATTAACATTATACATGATTTTTTTATGTTTTTTGTCTCAAATTTGTCTCAAAAGTTATTCACATTTTATAATTGTATAAAATTAAATATTTTTTATCATATTAATTATTTCTTATTGATTTTTTATAAATCCTATACTATACTGTAAACAAGTTAAAAGCAAAGACAAGGAGAGTAGTATTTTTACGAAGCAACAGCGAGCTAGTAGAAGGTGAAAGACTAGCAGTGAACGAAAATATGAAGAACACCTTCGAGCTGTCTACCGAAAGCAATGCAAGTAGGCTAGAACGTCTCTAGTTATGTTACAACTAGCGGGTATCGAGTACTCTTTGAAGTATTTTCCGTACCATGTATATCTTTGGATTTATATGTTACACGATACTCGCACACTATGTGCGTTTTTTAATTATAAGGGGGATATTAAAATGTGTGGTTTTTTAGTCGTTGGAAGTGAAGAATTTGAATTACAGGTTTTCCAAAAAGCTTTAGATAAAGCAGCGTATCGTGGACCTGATTATCAACATGTCTCAATTGATCATGGAATAACATGGGGATTTAACCGTTTATCAATTATGGATTTATCAACAAATGGAAATCAACCTTTTGTTTATAAAGATTATACACTTGTATGTAATGGTGAAATATATAACTATCCAGCATTAAAAACAAAATTAGAAAGTAGCTATACTTTTAAATCTGGTAGTGATTGTGAAGTTTTGATTCCATTATATGAACAATATGGACTTGAAATTTTATGTAAATATTTAGATGCTGAATTTGCTCTTGTTTTATACGATAACAAAACAAAACAGTTAATGGCAGCAAGAGATCCAATGGGAATTAGACCTATGTTTTATGGTTATAGTAAAAAAGAACATCAAATATGTTTTGCTTCCGAAGCCAAAGCTTTATTTGATTTATGTGATGATATTATGCCTTTTCCACCAGGACATTATTATTTAGATGGTCAATTTGTTTGTTATAATGATTTAAGTGATCCTAAAACAATCGTTGATGATGATTTAGAAACAATTGCTGGAAAATTAAAAACGAAACTTGAAAAAGCCGTAGAAAAAAGATTTATGTCTGATGCTCCAATTGGATATTTATTAAGCGGTGGATTAGATTCTTCTTTAGTATGTGCCATTGGTCAAAAATTATCAGATAAACCTATTCGTACTTTCGCTATCGGTATGGAAAGTGATCCTATTGATTTAAAATACGCTAAACAAGTTGCTGATTATTTAGGAACAGAACATACAGAAGTTATTATGAATAAAGAAGATCTCTATCAACATCTAAAAGAAGTCATCTATCATCTTGAAACTTTCGATATTACAACAATTCGTGCGAGTATGGCCATGTATATTTTATGTAAATATATTCACCAAAATACCGATATTAAAGTTATTATGACTGGTGAAGTTTCAGATGAATTATTTGGTTATAAATATACTGATTTTGCACCTAACGCTAAAGCTTTCCAAGAAGAAGCAAGTAAAAGAATCAAAGAACTTTATATGTACGATGTCTTAAGAGCCGATCGTTGTATTTCTGCACATGCTCTTGAAGGACGTGTTCCTTTTGCTGATCTTGATTTTGTTGATTATTCTATGTCTATTGATCCTGCTAAAAAAATGAATGTTTATAATAAAGGAAAATATTTGTTAAGACATGCTTTTGAAGGAACTGATTATTTACCACACGATATTTTATTTAGAGAAAAAGCAGCTTTTTCTGATGCTGTTGGTCATTCAATGGTAGATTATTTAAAAGAATTAGCTGAAGATAAATACAGTGATGAAGATGTTTTAAATGCTAAAGATAAATATTTATATTGTACACCTTTCACCAAAGAATCATTAATGTATAGAGATATTTTTGAATCATTCTTCCCACAACAAGGAAAATGGATCAAAGATTTCTGGATGCCAAATAAAGAATGGGAAAACTGTGATGTTGATGATCCAAGTGCTCGTGTGCTTAAAAACTATGGAGATTCTGGAAAATAAAAACAAAGCAATGCTAGATGTTTATTCTAGTATTGCTTTTTCTTCGTTTATTTTATTTTCAATAAATATCTTTTCTAATTCTCTTAAAAAGAATTGTGATGTCTTATAATTCCTTTTTTTAGGTCCTTTTACATGCTTATGTTGTTTTCTAGAAAGATGTCCTAAGTAACGAGAAGTCAACAAATTATTAATATTATCTTCTGTAATTCTTTTCCCCGATACATGAAGTATCGTTACATTTTTAAGCAAAGCTAAACTTGCAAGTCCATAATCTTGACTAATCAATAGATCACCTTCTTGTAAATAAGAAAGAATCATTTGATCAACACTATCTTTTCCTACTTCACACATAATTATTTGAATTCTTTCATCTTCAATAACATGTGCAAAATCAATAAACAATAAAACTTCTACTCCATAATGCAAAGCAAGTTCAATAACTTTTTGACGATCAGGACAAGCATCTCCATCAATTAATAAACGCATAAGCCACTTCCAATAAGCACTAGCATAGCAATAACGCCACCAACAAAGCCACCTAAATGCCCTGTCTTAGAAATATTTTTATCTGCCAACGTAAAAACAACATTAATAGCAATGACAGGAATAAATTGTTTTAAAACCATTAAAAATGGTCCTTGAAAAACAACACCTAAAGTCACAATAGCTCCTAAAAACCCATAAAAAATACCACTTGCACCTAAAGTAATCGTATTTTGATAACGTCCCTCTTTTTTAGATGCCATATAAGTAATAAGATAAGAAAAAATTCCAGAAATTAATACTAAATACAAATATTCTAAACTTCCCAAAAAAGGTTCAAAGAAAGTTCCACCCAAATAATAAAGTGCATAACAATTTGAACTAAATCAACATGAACAAAATTAGCTGTTAAAAAGCGCCAATACTCTTGTTTATATTCTATTTTAGGAGGATAAAAAGCTCCATATTTAATAGCCAACGCTGATTTTTCATCTGAATGATCTATAAAATTAATAATGACATAAATGGCTACGGATATCACAATCATCGCTAAAGTTACACTCATTTTTTCTTCTCACTTTCATTTTTAATCACTTCTACTTTTCTTGTTCTTTGAATATTATTACCCTGACTATTTGTAATTGAGTAAATAACTTCATAGCTTCCTACTTCTTCAGTATTGACTGTATTTTTCAAAATCTTAATTTGATGTGTAATATCATTTCCATTACCATCACTAGCTTTAACACCTTCCATAATATCAAAATGTGTTCCTTGAACAATTTCAACATCATCAATACCTTCAAGCGTTGGATGATTTCCTAAGCTTCCCACAACAATCTTAGCTCTTAATTTAGCCGCTTGATTTCCCGCCACATCTTCTACAATAATATTAACTATATAAGAACCTTTTTTTGTGAATTTAAGAGTTGTATTTTTTGTTCCATCATCCTCTAAAAAATAAGCAATAACTTCTGATTGATCTTCTACTTTATCTATCAAATTCAAAGCACTAATTTCTTCATTTAAATTCACATTAAAAACAACTTGATTTAAAGTTACAACTGGTTTTGTTGTATCTTGAATTTTAATGTAAAATGGAAATTCTACTCCCGCATAAGAAGCCGATACTTTATAAACACCTATCTCATTTTTTAAATTAGAAAAATTTAATTGTACCTCATTAATAACATTTGCATTAGCATTGACATAATCTACCGGATTATTAGAAATTGGTGTTCCATATTCATAAACAAAAGTATCTCTTTTTAAAGTAACGGGTGTTATTCTAAAAGCAAAAATCGTTAGAAGAGTACTTACAACAACAAAGAATGTTAAAACAATACCAATTATTTTCTTCTTCATTGTTATCACCTCTTTCTAACCTATTATACCATCTCATTATGTCTTTTTTGTGAAAAATACCGTACTTTTGACAATATATTATGCCTTCATTTCAAAAAAAGCAACATAAATCAAACTCTATGTAAAAAAAACATAAAAAAGTGCTTTACAAAAGAATAATTATACATTATAATTTCCTATCCTAATCTTTTTAATACTTTTTCTTTACCTAATAATTCCATAGAAGCCGCTAAATCAGGACCATGCATAATACCAGTTGTTGCAATACGTAAAGGCATGTATAACATTTTTCCTCTTGCTTTTGCTTCTTTTTGAGTCGCTTTAATACAAGCAAAAATTTGATCTTGTTTAAAATCTTCTTCAGCTAATTCTGCGACTTTAGATTTAAATACAGCTAAAGTATTTGGAATAGCTTCATCTTTCATAAATTCAATAGCTTCTTCTTCTAAATGAATTTCATCTTCAAAGAATAATTTAACTTGTTCAACGATTTCTTCACCACAAGAAATATGATCTCTATGCACTTCTACTAATTTTTCAATCCATGCTTCACTTTTATCGCTTAAATCATAAGCTTCTTGTAAAAATGGTAAACATAATTCTGTTAATTGTTTTGTATCTAATTTCTTAATATATTGGCTATTGATCCATTTTAATTTATTCATATCAAAAATAGCCCCAGATTTAGAAATACGTTTAACATCAAATGCTTCAATTAATTCATCTAATGAGAAGATTTCTTGTTCACCTTCAGGTGACCACCCAAGTAAAGCAATATAATTTAAGATTGCTTCATTTAAGAAACCTTTATTAATTAAATCTTGATAAGAAGCATCTCCATTACGTTTAGATAATTTATGTTTTTCATCTTTCATAACAGGTGGACAATGAATATATGATGGTACATCCCATCCAAATGCTTGATAAATTAAATTATATTTAGGTGTTGAAGATAAATATTCATTTCCTCTTACAACATGAGTGATGTTCATTAAATGATCATCTACGATATTCGCAAAGTTATATGTAGGATAACCATCACTTTTTAATAAAACCCCTTCAGCAAGTCCTGCATTTTCTACTTCAATATGCCCATAAACTTCATCTTCAAAAGAAGTAATTCCAGTACTTGGAATTGTTTGTCTTACAACATATTTTTCACCATTAGCGATTCTTTGTTTTGCTTCTTCTAAAGAAAGATGTTTACAAGGATCAATATATCCTAATTCTTCATTATCAGATTCTTCTTTTGCCTTATTGATTGTTTCTTCATCACAGAAACAATAATGAGCTCCCCCTAATTCAACTAATTTATCAGCATATTCTTTATAAATAGCTAATCTTTCAGATTGAACATAAGGTCCAACTTCTCCTGGTTTATTAGGTCCTTCGTCATAACCTAATCCTGTTTGATCCATAACTTTATAGATCATATCAACAGCACCTTCAACTTCTCTTTCTTGATCAGTATCTTCAATTCTTAAAATAAAATCTCCATGATCATGTTTAGCAATTAAATATTCATATAATGCTGTTCTTAAGTTACCGATATGCATATATCCAGTTGGACTAGGTGCAAATCTTGTTCTTACTTTTGCCATTTCTATACTCCTTTTTTCCTTAATAATACAACCGCTTGAGCTACCATTCCTTCTTGTCTGCCGACAAAACCAAGTTTTTCTCCACGTGTTGCTTTAATGTTAATTTGGCTGATGTCACAGTGTAATTTACTTGCGACATTTTCTCTCATTTTTTGAATATGTGGAGCCATCTTAGGTGCTTCACACATAATAATACTATCAAGGTTATTGATTTCATAACCTTCTTTATCCATCAGTTGATAACAATGTTCCAATAAAACCATTGAAGAAATTCCTTTATATTGAGGATCCGTATCTGGAAAATGTTTTCCAATATCACCAAGACCTAATGCCCCAATAATACTTTCAATAATGGCATGTAATAAAACATCTGCATCGCTATGTCCTAATAAACCTTTATCATGGTCAATTTTTACACCACCAATATATAAATCTCTTCCTTCTACTAATTGATGAATATCAATCGATTGTCCTATTCTAAACATGTTATCACCTTCCGCAAACATTCTAGCACATATTTTCTAATTTATGAAGTATTGGATGTTTTATAATCAAGGAAAATATGGTAAACTAAAACATATAAAAATTATGGGAGGACTTCCTATGGATAAAGAAGAAGTAGTAAGTAAAAATTTTATTGAAAAAATTATAGATCAAGATTTAGCGGAAGGAAAATATACAAAAATTGCGACACGTTTTCCTCCTGAACCAAATGGTTATTTACACATTGGTCATGCTAAATCAATCTTATTAAATTATGGATTAGCTAAAAAATATAATGGAACATTCAATTTACGTTTCGATGATACAAATCCAATGAAAGAAAAAACAGAATTCGTCGAAAGTATTGTTTCAGATGTAGAATGGTTAGGTGCTAAATATGATGGTGATATCAAATTTGCTTCAAACTATTTTGATCAAATGTATGAAGCTGCTGTTCTTTTAATCAAAAAAGGAAAAGCTTATGTTTGTGATTTAAGTCCTGAACAAATTAGAGAATACCGTGGTACTTTAACAGAACCTGGTAAAGATTCTCCATATCGTAATCGTTCAATCGAAGAAAACTTAGATTTATTCGAAAGAATGAAAAATGGTGAATTTGAAGATGGATCAAAAGTATTAAGAGCTAAAATTGATATGGCTTCATCCAATATCAATATGCGTGATCCTATTATTTATCGTGTTGCCAGAATGACACACCATAATACAGGAGATAAATGGTGTATTTATCCAATGTATGACTTTGCTCATCCAATTGAAGATGCTATTGAAGGAATTACTCATTCAATTTGTACTCTTGAATTTGAAGATCATCGTCCTTTATATGATTGGGTCGTTCAAGAAATTGGTTATGAACATCCACCAAAACAAATTGAATTCGCAAAACTTTATTTAACAAATGTTATTACAGGAAAACGTTATATTAAACGCTTAGTAGATGAAGGAATCGTTGATGGTTGGGATGATCCTCGCTTAGTGACAATTGCAGCATTAAGACGTAGAGGATTTACACCAGAATCCATTAAATCTTTTATGGAATTAGTTGGTGTTACAAAAAGTAACTCATCAAATGATTATGCAATGTTAGAATATTGTATTCGTAATGATTTAAAACCTAAAGCACCTCGTGTGATGGCTGTTTTAGATCCAATTAAATTAGTTATCGATAACTATCCTGAAGGACAAGTAGAATATTTAGATGCGATGGTCAACATGGAAAATCCTGATTTAGGTTATGAAAAAGTTCCATTTGAAAGAGAATTATGGATTGATCGTGATGACTTTATGGAAGAACCACCTAAAAAATATTTTAGATTGTTCCCAGGAAATGAAGTTCGTTTAATGAATGCTTATTTCGTTAAATGTGTTGATTTTGAAAAAGATGAAAATGGAAAAGTAACAGTTGTTCATTGTACTTATGATCCTATTACTAAAAATGGTACAGGATTTACAGGTAGAAAAGTAAAAGGAACAATTCATTGGGTTCCTGTTCATCATTGTAAAAAAGTAACAGCTCGTTTATATGAAAACTTAGTTGATGAAGAAAAAGGTGTTTATAATGAAGATGGATCTTTAAACTTAAATCCTAATTCATTAACTGTTATTGAAGATTGTTATGTTGAACCAGCTATTGAAAAATATAAACCTGGTGATTCATTCCAATTTGTAAGAAATGGATATTTCTGTATTGATACAAAAGATTCTACAGATGATCATTTTGTATTTAATAGAATCGTTTCATTAAAGAGCTCATTTAAATTACCTAAGAAATAAAAATTTGGAGATTGCCTCGACAATCTCCTTTTTTGTATAAGAAAACAATATCTTTCGATATTGCTTTTTTATTTATTATATTTACGATCATGTGCTGCAGAAATTAAACCTTGGAATAAAGGTTGTGCACGGTTTGGTCTTGAAGTAAATTCTGGATGGAATTGACATCCTACATAGTAAGGATGATCTTCTAACTCAACAATTTCTACAAGGTTTCTTTCTGGGTTAAATCCTGCAACTTTTAATCCATTTTCAACTAAAACATCTTTATAATTATTATTAAATTCATATCTATGACGATGTCTTTCTTTAATCATTTCTTTTCCATAAAGACGATAAGCATGTGTCCCTGGATTTAATTGACATTCATAATCACCTAATCTTTGTGTACCTCCCATATCTTCTAAAGATTGGTCAGACATTAAATTGATCACTGGATTCTTACATAATTCATCAAATTCTAATGAGTTAGCATCTTTAATACCACAAACATTTCTAGCATATTCAATGGTAATTAATTGCATACCTAAACAAATACCTAAAAGTGGAACTTTATTAGTACGTGCATATTCAATGGCATCAATCATACCAGCAATACCACGATCACCAAATCCACCTGGAACGATAATACCATCAGCATCTTTTAATCTTTCTGCTACATTTTCTTTATTTAATTCTTCTGAATTAATAAAATCAATATTAACTACACTGTTTACATAATATCCTGCATGTCTTAAAGCTTCGTTAACTGATAAATAAGCATCCGGTAATTGAACATATTTTCCAACTAACGCAATATTTAATTCTTGATTTAAGTTTTTAACACGGTTAACTAATGCATCCCATTCATCCATATGAGCCGCTGGTGCATTGATTTGTAAATGTTGTAATACTAAATCATCCATTTTTTGATCTAATAACATACGTGGTAATTCATATAAGTTTTCTACATCATAGTTTGAAATAACATTTTGTGTTGGTACATTACAGAATAATGAAATCTTATCTTTTAATTCTTTTTCAATATGATGTTCACTACGACAAACAATAAAGTCTGGTTGAATACCTAAACCTCTTAATTCTTTAACACTATGTTGTGTTGGTTTTGTTTTTACTTCATGACTTGCTCCAATGTATGGAAGTAAAGTTGTATGAATATAAACGGTATTTTCATATCCTAAATCTAATCTTACTTGGCGGATAGCTTCAATGAAAGGTAAACTTTCGATATCTCCTGTTGTTCCACCAATTTCAGTAATGACGATATCTGCTTTAGAACTACGTGCCGCTGCATAAATTCTTTCTTTAATTTCATTTGTAATATGAGGAACAACTTGTACAGTAGCTCCTAAATAATCTCCACGTCTTTCTTTTGAAATAACGTTACTATAAATTCTACCTGTTGTAATTGATGAGTTTTTATTTAATTGTTCATCAATAAATCTTTCATAATGTCCTAAGTCTAAGTCTGTTTCTGCCCCATCTGCAGTAACAAATACTTCCCCATGTTGATAAGGTGACATTGTTCCTGGATCAACGTTAATATATGGATCTAATTTTTGCATGAAGACTTTTTGTCCTCTTTGTTTTAAAATTCTTCCTAAAGATGCAGCTGTTAACCCTTTACCAAGACCAGACACAACTCCACCTGTTACAAATATGTATTTAGCCATTTTCTATCCTCCTCTAATATCTATAAAAATAAAAAGTGCCTTCCTATGGAAGACACTGTATTGCCCTTTCTTATTCTAACAATATTAAATATTTATTGCAATAATAAATTTATTATTTTTACACAAAAAAAGGAACACCGTTCCTTTCCTTGCGTATAAGTGATTTTTTGGGAGAGGGGTCACTTATACTTGTTTATTATATTGTCTTCATCTGACATGATTAATATAACAATTCTATATGAATTCATTATGAACTTTCTCTTAAGGTAAAAGAAAAGGTAGGACATGCCTACCTTAACTGGCTCTATACTAAAACTGGAGGGGAAATATATCCTGCTCCAGTTTTCTTATATTT
>ENA-OPBL01001835-OPBL01001835.1-human-gut-metagenome-genome-assembly--contig:-NODE-1835-length-17293-cov-7.887864_pt1 | contig 17293 bp, 16 predicted proteins | sample MGYA00241073_ERZ501461 | MGnify/ENA primary metagenome ERZ501461 (study PRJEB25962, sample SAMEA2042630) | human gut metagenome | biome: human gut; feature: human-associated habitat; material: faeces... | reverse complement strand
TCGCTGTCCGCTTCGATCATCTCTGTCGTTCGAAACAGCTTATCTAGAATATCATAATTATTAACTCTTGTCAATAACTTTTTTATTCTTTTTTTGATTCTTAAGAATTGTTTTCTCGCGAATCAGCTTAGTTATAATATCATTTGGACAACCATATGTCAATACTTTTATTCATCTTTTTTTACATCTTTTTCTCATTAATTTTCCGCATCTATACTTAGTGTTTACACGCATATAACATACAAAATATAGTGCCCATTATTACAATCTTATCTATAATAAATAGGTCCCATTATTTTTGCCAGATTCTCTGCTTTGATGTTCTTTATGATATTTCCTTCTACATAATATAAACTAATAACAGATTCACACATTTTCCGGCAGATCCTTTCAAGGTCACGGACACCTTCCTCCGGACACAGTGCAATCAATTCTTCTATTGCATCTTCCTCAATATCTACCTGCTCTATTTGATACTCCTTGATCAGTTTTGGCCAAATGTATCCTTTCACAATTTGCTTTTTGTCTCTTATCGTATATGGAGGTAATTCTACAATGTCCAGACGATCCTGTAATATCGGCGACAACGGTTCAAGACTATTAGCTGTTGCCACAAAAATTACATTTGACAGATCCAGCGGAAATCCCAGATAGTTATCTACAAAGCATCCACAATCCTTCCCGGCTTGGCATTATTGAATACTGTCTGTGTTCTTCGTAGAAATAATGCATCCGAAACACCTGCCAGTGATATTTTCACACAAGGTCTTCCCATCGCCTTTGCAATCGAAACTGCAATGGATGTCTTGCCTGCTCCGGGAGGTCCGGCAAGCAGCATAACTGCCCCGTAGTTCTTTCCAAGGTACTTCTGGCAAGCCATATAACGTAATACCTTCTCTTTTACCTCCAGCATAGCATAATGGGAACTGTCCAACATCGTCTTGGCTTCCATTAACTCAATCTTTGGAACCTTGAACTCAGACTCCCATGGAAGATTCAGCAATGTAGATATATATACTTCTTTCATGTCTGTCGGATCCATATCTATCAGAAAATCCTGTATTTCTTCCGGCATCCGTGCAAATACTTCCGGACGGATTCGTTTCTTCAGACGGAATTTGAGCTGATCATGCTTTTCTTTTTGTAATACTTCTTTTGTCTTTTCCTCTGGAAATGTATTCTCTTCTACCTTCTCAAGCCGAAGCATGCGTCCAAGTTCTTTATCATCCATACTTTTTCTCCATTCCCTATTTCTTATACATCTTTCCTTCTATACGTGTAGTTTATTTAAAAAGATAGTACCCCAGACAAATGTAAATTTCAAGTAGCGGTCTTTGCTTAGAACGAAAAAAAGAGATTTGGAATTTCTTCCAAATCTCTTACCTACGGAGAAAGAGGGATTTGAACCCTCGCGCCGGTCACCCGACCTACACCCTTAGCAGGGGCGCCTCTTCAGCCTCTTGAGTATTTCTCCAGCAAAAATGATTATACTAGAGGTTTACCCTAATGTCAATCATTTTTTTACTTTATTTTCTCAACCTTATTTTAGGGAAATTTTTTACCTTATTTTTCAATTCTGACTTTCGGCTGACTTTCACGTAATTTTAAATATTTTCAAACTCTTATTTCACATTTACACTGGCACTATTTCCTTCGCTCTGAGTACTCTTGTGCTCTTTTGTCAATGAAAATCCACGACCGCTGACTTCTCTGACTTCACTTACGATTACAAAGCTTTCTGGATCAATATTCTTTACAATACGCTCCAACTGATGCAGTTCACGGTTTGACACAACAACGAGAAGCACCTGGCGGTCTTCCTGTGAATATCCACCCTCTGCACGCAGAATTGTAAGTCCCCGGTCCAGATGCCCGATAATCGCCTGACGGATCGGCTCCGGATTTCTGCTGATGATTTTAACCTCCATTTTAGAGCCACCAAGGAGCAATACCTTATTCAGCACTGTTGTATAGGTCATAACAAGAATAACTCCATATAACAGCATTTCAGGCGGTATGAGGATAGCCTGGCCAAGCAGGATGCATATATCAAATGCATTCAGGCTGACTGACACAGGTATCTTGAAATATTTATTCAAAATCAACGGCGGAATATCCATACCTCCGGTGGATGCTCCCATACGAATGACGCTTCCAAGCCCCACTCCGATTCCCAGCCCTGAGAATATCGTGTTCAGCCAGATATCGTCTGTGAAATGTACATTTGCAAATATCTGTCCGAATAACTCCAGGCAGATTGGATAAGTAAATGTACTTACAATAGTTGTAAATGCGAATTTCTTTCCAAGAAAAATAAATCCGACTACCAGCATCACAATATTAAATCCCAGCACGAACATCGAAACGGATAATCCGGTCAATCTGTTCACTAAAAGTGCAATACCTGTCGTTCCTCCGGTCGGCAGTCCTGACGGAAGCAGGAATAATACCGCGACCGCTGCGTACATAGCATTTCCAATAATAACTGTCAACAATGTTATTCCCCGCTGTAACATTGTCTGATTTTTGTTTTCCACAATTTTCTTCCTCCATGATAACATTCAAGACTTATCATAAGCCTCTATAAAGGCTGCAGATAGTAATGCTCTACTTCATCTGCCATCTACATGTTTTATGACATACATTCATACAAAATGATATCGAATAAACGGATTTATGTAAAGTACTTTTTATTTACAGGAGCTAAAAGAAGGGCGTGTGAAAAAACGAAAGTTTTTTCACACGCCCTTTCTTAGTATCAATCAAGTTATTATTCTCATCAAATAACTGGAATGTAAATTCTCCCGGCTGAAATTCAGCATTATTTAATACTTTCTTAACCGCTGGATCTATAGCTGCTGTTACAGACATCTTATTTTCAAATGAGCTTCCATCTACACTCTCGGATGAGTTATCCACATTTGTTCCATTTTTTGTGTAAGTTATAGACATATCCATGTTTTCATCCACATTTACCGTAACGATATATACAGACGAATCATATTCAATATCGCTAACGTTATTTTCACCCTGCTCATTAATCTCTTTTACAGTGTAAGAATAAGTTCCTGTAATCGTGGCAAGAGCATAATCCATACTCTTCGTCATAAAGTGATAGTTATTAAATATCAGGAATTCATCGTCCTCTACTGGCTCAAATGTATTTCCATCATCACCTTCGTATCCAACATAACTCCACACACTCCGACAGGTTAAATGGAATCATGGATCGTTTTCTGGATCTGACTTCTTACAAGTTCTGCTATATCATTCGTCTTCATGTCTTTATAATCATCATAGTACAGCGGTTTTAAAAAATGTACCTGCACTGTGACCGGTGCGATGCTGTTAGTGTCAAATGGCTTGAAAGAATCGATCAGTGCAACCGGCACGATCGGGCATTTTGCTTTCGTTGCTGCTTTAAAGCTTCCGCCTTTAAACTCCAGCATCTCATTTCCCATCTTAGATCTTGTTCCTTCCGGGAAAATGAGATAATTTCTTCCGTTCTTTACCTCATTTGTCACATTTACAATGACCTGCAGTGACTGACGGATATCATTCCGATCCATCATATATGCTTTCATACATTTGAAAACTTGTTTTAAAAATGGCACATTTTCCACTTCTTTTTTGGCAACTACGGAAAATGGCTTCGGGCAGACATCTACAAGTGCCAGTACATCGTAAAGTCCCTGATGATTTGGGAAGAACATAAAGCCGTTTTCTTCTGGGATATTCTCAAGCCCGTGGGCATCTATGGTCACATTTCCACCTTTATTAGCGCGGTGTGTGATGAACCGGAGCATCCGGTAATGTTCTTCTTCTGTGTATTTGTCTACGTGGGATGCATGATAACATAATTTTGCCCACATCCACGGAACAAGTAAAATGTTCCGAAGAACCATCATTATGATTCGTTTCATATCTTCTTGTACTCCTTTATGGCACTTTCGTACAGATAACCGCCCTCGCAATCAGCGACTACGATTACCGGGAAATCTTCCACATAAAGCTTGCGGATAGCTTCCGTTCCTAGATCATCATAAGCTACAACCTCAGAAGTCTTAATACATTTTGAAAGAAGCGCTCCTGCTCCTCCCACTGCTGCGAAGTAAACGCTTCCGTTTCTTTTGACAGCATCCAGTACTTCCTTACTTCTCTTACCTTTTCCAATCATGGCTGTGAGGCCAAGATCCAGAAGCTTCGGCGCATAACGGTCCATACGGCTCGCAGTTGTCGGACCTGCAGAACCAATCGGACGCCCTTCTCTCGCCGGAGATGGTCCCATATAATAAATCGTCTGTCCAACCATATCTACCGGAAGATTTTCTCCATTTTTAAGAGCATCATCCATTCTCTTGTGAGCGGCATCTCTCGCCGTGTAGATAGTTCCTGTAATGTATACATAATCTCCTGCTCTGAGCTTACGGGATACTTCTTTGCTGATTGGTGCTTTTATATGCTTCTCCATGACTATACCTCCCTCACAATGTGTCTGTTGACGTGACAGCAAATATTGATTCCTACCGGAAGTCCCGCAATGTGAGTCGGGTATGTATTAACATTTACCGCAAGAGCTGTTGTTGTTCCTCCAAGACCTCCAGGTCCGATACCAAGCTTGTTGATCGTCTCAAGCATCTCCTCTTCCAGATCCTTGACCCACTGGATGTCTGAGTGTGTGCCAACTTCACGTGTCAGGGCATCCTTTGCCATAAGAGCACATTTTTCAAAGGTACCACCAATTCCGACACCGACTACCATCGGCGGACAGGCATTCGGTCCCGCATCCTGAACAGCTGTCAGAATTGCATTCTTCACACCTTCAATCCCATCTGCAGGCTTCAGCATAAAAACACGGCTCATATTCTCGCTTCCAAATCCCTTCGGAGCAACTTTAATCTTTACTTTATCCCCCGGCACAATGTTATAGTGAATAACTGCCGGCGTGTTATCTTTCGTATTCTCACGAATAATCGGGTCACCTACAACAGACTTTCTAAGATATCCTTCCACATATCCCTGGCGCACACCCTCATTGATGGCATCCGTAAGACTTCCACCTTCAAAGTGTACCTCCTGACCAACTTCTATGAACACGACCGCCATACCAGTATCCTGACAGATTGGGATCATATCCTCTCCTGCAATCTTTAAATTCTCCTGAAGCTGTGTCAGAATCTGCTTTCCAAGCGGTGCTTCCTCCGTCTCCACCGCATTTTTCATTGCTATATCCATATCCTCAGACAGAAAATGATTCGCCTGAATACACATTTCTTTAATATTTCTCGTAACTATACTTACATCGACTGAACGCATAATGATCTCCTTTCATCTCTTTTTTCATTTTACCCTGTCCCTTAGTGATATACAAGACAAAAAAATCTGCAGCCTCGGATTTTCATGTCCTGCAGCTGCAGATTTTTTTATAGTCTTATTAAGTTTTCTTTTCTCAGATAGAATTATTTTTATTCTTCGTCACTTTCTAACGCCAGTGATTCTACATCGATCTGGTCTACTTCAACCCCATCTTCGCCGAAGATTTCTTTCTTTTTGGCTTCTTCTTTTTCTTCGTCTCTGACTTTTGCGATACTTGCTACGGTCTCTTTATCTTTCAGGTTGATGAGTTTGACTCCGGATGTGATTCTTCCGAGTACGGAGATTCCTGAACACAGCATACGGATGATGATTCCGTCTGTGTTTATGATCATAATCTCATCGTCTTCGTCAACTGCCTTGATTCCGATGACATTTCCTGTCTTTTCAGTGATTTTGTAACACTTCACTCCTTTGCCGCCACGGTTCTGTGCTGTAAATTCATGGATGTCTGTACGTTTACCCATACCTTTTTCAGATACGATCAAAAGGTCATGTCCCTGGGTCACAAGCTGCATTCCAATCACTTCGTCGCGGTCTGCAAGGTTGATTCCGCGTACTCCCATGGAGTTACGTCCTGTTGCTCTTACGTCGGTCTCATTAAAGCGGATACACTGACCATACTTCGTTGCAAGAATGATTTCCTGATTGTTGTCTGTGAATTTTACTTCGATCAGTTCATCCTCATCACGCAGTGTAATTGCGGCAAGTCCTGTCTTTCTTACATTCATGTACTCGCGAAGTGATGTCTTCTTCACAAGACCTTTCTTCGTTGCCATGATCAGATAATCCTGATCGCGGTAGTAGTCAATCGGGATTACTGCGGTAATCTTCTCGCCCGGCATTAACTGGAGCAGGTTGATGATCGCAGTTCCTCTAGATGTGCGGCTTGCCTCCGGAATCTCGTAACCTTTCAGTCTGTAGACACGTCCGGTGTTCGTAAAGAACATAATGTAGTGGTGCGTATTCGTCATGAATAGCTCTTCCACATAGTCTTCATCCAGAGTCTGCATACCTTTAATTCCCTTACCGCCACGATTCTGTGCCTTAAATGTATCATCAGACATACGCTTGATGTAACCAAGCTTTGTCATGGTAATTACAATATTCTCCTTCGGAATCAGATCCTCCATGGAAATGTCATACTCGTCAAATCCGATGGATGTTCTTCTGTCATCACCATATTTATCCTTAATGACAAGGATTTCTTCACGAATCACTCCAAGAAGTAATTTTTCGTCTGCCAGAATTGCCTCCAGTCTCTCAATCTGAGCCATAAGTTCTGCATATTCTTTCTCAAGCTTCTCTCTTTCCAATCCTGTCAGAGCACGCAGACGCATATCTACGATAGCCTGAGCCTGAACATCATCCAGTTCGAATTTCTCCATGAGTTCTGCTTTTGCAGCCTGTACCGTACTGGAACCACGGATGATCCGGATAACTTCGTCAATATTATCAAGCGCGATCAATAATCCTTTTAAGATATGCGCTCTTTCTTTTGCTTTGTTCAGTTCGTACTTTGTACGACGTGTCACAACATCTTCCTGATGCTTCAGGTAATATCCAAGAAGCTCTAAAATATTCATGACTTTTGGCTGTTTACCGACCAGTGCCAGCATAATCACGCCAAATGTATCCTGAAGCTGTGTATGTTTGTAAAGCTGGTTCAGCAATACATTTGCATTAACATCTTTACGAAGTTCAATAACAATACGCATACCTTCACGGCTGGACTGATCACTTAAGTCTGTGATTCCATCCACCTTCTTGTCACGTACCAGCTCTGCGATTTTCTCGATCAGACGGGCCTTATTGACCATGTACGGAAGCTCTGTAACAATGATGCGGCTCTTTCCATTCGGCATCGTCTCAATGTTCGTTACGGCACGTACACGAATCTTACCACGTCCTGTTCGATATGCTTCCTCGATTCCTCTTGTACCTAGAATCTCTCCACCGGTCGGGAAGTCTGGTCCCTTGATGATCTCAAGGATTTCTTCCATTGTTGTCTCGTCTTTATCTGCAATCTTGTTATCGATAATTCTGACTACTGCGTCAATGACCTCACGAAGATTGTGCGGCGGGATATTCGTTGCCATACCTACGGCGATACCGGATGTACCGTTCACCAGAAGGTTCGGGAATCTTGCCGGAAGTACAACCGGCTCTTTCTCCGTCTCATCAAAGTTTGGCATGAAGTCTACCGTATCTTTGTTGATATCAGCAGTCAGTTCCATGGAAATCTTACTCAATCTTGCCTCTGTGTAACGCATAGCCGCTGCTCCGTCACCGTCCACAGAACCGAAGTTTCCATGCCCGTCAACGAGCGGATATCTGGTAGACCATTCCTGAGCCATATTAACCAATGCTCCGTAAATGGAACTGTCACCGTGCGGATGATATTTACCCATTGTATCACCAACGATACGGGCTGATTTTCTGTGCGGTTTATCCGGTCCATTGTTCAGCTCAATCATGGAGTAAAGAATTCTTCTCTGTACAGGTTTCAATCCGTCTCTTACATCTGGAAGCGCACGGGAAGCAATAACACTCATGGCATAATCGATATAGGAGGTCTCCATCGTTTTCTTTAGGTCGACCTCATGGACTTTATCAAAAATATTGTCTTCCATTTATCTATTTTCCTTTCTGCAAAGCGAAAATATTTCGCTGATATTTAAATGTCAGGTTTAAATGTCAAGATTCTGTACATACTGTGCATTTTCTTCGATGAACTCACGTCTTGGCTCTACCTTATCTCCCATCAGTGTTGTAAATGTGAGATCCAGCTCGCTTGCTGTCTCATCATCCATTGTGACACGAAGGAGTACGCGGTGCTCCGGATCCATAGTGGTATCCCAAAGCTGCTCTGCATCCATCTCTCCAAGACCTTTGTAACGCTGAATTTTATTATTGTTATCACGCCCAACTTCCTGCAAAATGCTGTCAAGTTCTTCGTCGCTGTATGCATACCAAACTTTTTTATTTCTTTCGAGCTTATAAAGTGGCGGCTGTGCCAGATACACGTATCCTTCTTTGATCAGATCTGGCATAAATCTGTACATAAATGTCAGAAGCAGTGTACTGATATGGGCTCCATCCACGTCGGCATCGGTCATGATGATGATCTTGTGATAACGTAATTTGCTGATATCAAAGTCTTCATGGATTCCGGTTCCAAATGCCGTGATCATGGCTTTGATCTCCGCATTTCCATAAATTCGATCCAGTCTTGCCTTCTCAACATTGAGGATCTTACCACGAAGTGGAAGGATAGCCTGTGTTGCACGGTCTCTGGCTGTCTTTGCGGAACCACCGGCGGAGTCTCCCTCTACGATGTAGATTTCGCATTTTTCCGGATTCTTGTCAGAACAGTCTGCAAGCTTACCAGGAAGTGACATACCATCAAGAGCTGATTTTCTTCTTGTAAGATCTCTCGCTTTTCTTGCAGCCTCTCTCGCACGCTGTGCCATCACAGACTTCTCAACTGTTACTTTAGCGACCTGAGGATTCTGTTCCAGGAAAATCTGAAGCTGTTCACTGACAACATTATCAACTGCTCCTCTTGCCTCACTGTTTCCAAGTTTCTGCTTTGTCTGACCTTCGAATTGAGGATCCTCGATCTTGACACTGATAATTGCAGTCAGTCCCTCACGGATATCCTCACCTGTCAGGTTCGGCTCATTATCTTTTAAAAGTTTATTCTTTCTTGCGTAATCATTAAATGTCTTTGTTAACGCATTTCTAAATCCGACAATATGAGTTCCTCCTTCCGGAGTCGTAATATTATTTACAAATCCGTAGCTGTTCTCATTGTAGGAATCATTGTGCTGCATTGCAACTTCAACAGATACATTGTTGACGATTCCCTCACAGTAAATGATCTGCTCGTAAAGCGGAGTCGTACTGCGGTTCAGATACTCAACAAATTCTTTGATTCCACCTTCGTAGTGGAAAGTCTTCTCAATCGGCTCTTGTGGTCTTTCATCGCGAAGAACGATCTTCAGTCCCTTTGTCAAAAATGCCATCTCACGGAATCTCTGCTGTAAAATGCTGTAATCAAAGATTGTTGTCTCAAAAATCTCTCCATCCGGCAGGAATGTGACCTTTGTTCCTGTCTTTCCCGGCTCACATTCTCCGATGACTTCCAGCTTCTTTGCAACTTTTCCTCGCTCATAGCGCTGTCTGTATACTTTTCCTTCGTGACAGATTTCAACTTCCAGCCAGACAGAAAGCGCATTTACAACAGATGCACCTACTCCATGAAGTCCTCCGGATACCTTGTATCCTCCACCACCGAATTTTCCTCCGGCATGAAGCACCGTAAATACGACTTCAACTGCCGGAAGTCCTGATTTATGGTTGATTCCGACCGGAATTCCACGTCCATTATCTGTGACAGTAACGGAATTATCCGGATTGATCGTTACGTGAATGGTATCACAGAATCCTGCCAACGCCTCATCAACCGCATTATCAACAATCTCATATACCAGATGATGAAGACCTCTTGATGAGGTACTTCCAATATACATTCCCGGACGCTTTCTTACAGCTTCCAGTCCTTCCAGTATCTGAATTTCGTCTGCGCCATATTCGTGCTGTACCTTTTCTGTAGCCATGCTAATCCTCCTAGTTTTCCTTTATCACTTGTCCGTTCTGGACATGAAATACTTTATTGACTTCAAATCTATGATTTACAAATTCATCCACTCCTGTACAGGTAATGAGTGTCTGTATATCATGAATACTGTCTAATAAATAGTTTTGCCTGTGTTTGTCAAGTTCAGACAACACATCGTCAAGTAACAGAACCGGTGTGTCTCCGATCACTCTTTTCACCAGCTCGATTTCTGCCAGTTTCAATGACAATGCTGCGGTCCTTTGCTGTCCCTGGGATCCGAATCTCCGGATGTCCAGATTCCCGACCATAAAACAGACGTCGTCTCGATGAGGCCCTACCGAAGTACTCTTCATCCTGATATCTCGCTGTCTGTTCATCTCAAGAGCCTGCTCAAGAGACATGTTTTTCGTACTCGGTTCGTAAATCAGACGGATTTCTTCCTTACCGCCAGTCAGTTTCTTATGTATTCCGGAAACAATTTCGTTCATTTCGTCAACAAATTGTTTCCTCCTCGCAATGATTGCATTGCCATACTGAACAAGCTGGAGATCCCAGATGTCCAGAGTCTCCATTGCATCTTGCCGGTATGCACTGTCTTTTAGTAAATGATTTCTCTGATTTACGATCCGACTGTAATTGGATAAATGATTAAAATATACTTTATCAAGCTGTGACAGCTCTAAATCTATGAACTTTCTTCTTCCCGCCGGACCATTTTTTATAATGTTCAGATCTTCCGGTGAAAAAAATACGAGATTTACAATGCCAAATAATTCTCCGGCTTTGCGTATCGGAATCTTATTAATAGCAACACCTTTCGGCCGGTTCTTCTTCAGATGCATGTCAATCTGATCCTGAATCCCGCGTTTTTCAACAATCACCTCAATGTGTGATTCCTCTGCCCCAAACCGGATCATATCCCGGTCTTTGCTTCCTCTGTGTGACTTCGTCGTCCCGGACAGATAGACAGCCTCCAGAATATTCGTCTTTCCCTGGGCATTATCCCCGTAGAAAATGTTGGTGCTGCCATCAAATTCCAGATTCAAAAGTTCGTAGTTTCTAAAATTTTTCAGTTTCAAAGATTTAATCTTCAATTTTGATTTCTTCTCCGCCAAATGATACAACATCCCCGCCGTATAATTTTCTTCCACGGCGAGTATCAATTTCTCCATTTACAGACACCTGTCCGTCCTGGATGACTTCTTTTGCCTCAACGCCCGATTCAACAAGACCGGCTGCTTTTAATGCCTGCCCAAGCTTTATAAATTCATCACGCAATTTGATTGTTTCCATAGTCGCTCCTTTACATTTGTTAAAAATGAATAAATGTATAATTATTCATGCATTCTTGTGAATAATATTAGTATTTCCGTATAATTATGCACTTATTATACATTTGCATTAAAGTTTACAGGAAGGATAAGATAAATATAGCTTTCTGTCTCATCCTTGATGAAGCAAGGTGCTTTCGCATTCATCAGATAAAGTGTAACCTCTTCATCATCAATAACACGCAGTGCGTCAATCAGGAATTTCGGATTGAATCCGATCAGAAGATCTTTTCCATCCTTGGAAATCATAATCTCTTCATTCATGGATCCGATCTGAGATTTGATTTTTAACTCCATCATTTCATCCTGGATGTCAATGATGATCGGTTTTTTATCTCCTTCTTTGATGAGAAGTGTTGCGCGGTCGATACAATTTAAGAATTCTTTTTTGTTAATTCTTACTTTTGTATCGTAATCACTGGACAGCATCTGATCAATTTTAAAATAATCGCCTTCAATAAGTCTGGAAACAACGATTGTATTGTCAAATTCAAATACAATATGGTTATTTGTATAAGAAATTTCAACCATACTCTCAGCTTCTCCGGATAAAATTTTACTAATTTCAATTAAAGTTTTACCAGGTACAACCATCTTATAATCACTTACTGGATTTTTCAATTCAATTTTACGGATGGAAATTCGATGTCCATCCAAGGATGCAACTCTTAAAACATTATCTTTTATTTCAAATAATTCTCCGGTCATTAATTTGTTGCTTTCTGTATCAGCAATAGAAAAGATAGTCTGACGAATAACTTCTTTCAAAGTAAACTGTGAAATTGCTATAGAATCATCTTTCTCAATAATTGGAAGATAAGCAAATTCATTGCCAGGTTTTCCGGAAATATCAAATTTTGCTTTTTCACACACAATAGTTGTCTGAAGTCTGTCATCAGTTTCTATAGAAACTTCATTATCCGGAAGTTTTCTAACAATTTCAGAAAAAATCTTTGCATCAATGGCAATCATACCACGATCAATGATCTCACCTGCAATTTCTGTCTGGATGCCAAGTTCCATATCGTTGGCAGTCAATTTAATAATGTCAGTAGTGGCATCAATTAAGATACATTCCAATATTGGCATTGTTGTTTTTCCAGGAACAGCTTTAGAAACAATATTAACTCCTTTTACAAGGTCTGATTTGTTACATACGATTTTCATATGTGTAAAACTCCTTTCCCACGTTACGCATATATAGAAATAAATAAATTTTTTCCGCCTTATTCGCCTTAGGGGCTGTGGATAAGAGGAAAACCCCTGCGCGCCCAGTAAACTCAGGCGTTTCGCGCTTTGATAAGTCTGTGAAATTAAACTGGAAAATGTGTGGAACTGCTTTGGAAAACATTTTTGTTGCTTTTTGGAAAAATGGACAAAAAATCACTTCTCCACACCATATCCAAATAAATCGGAGGATTTTCCACGCACTGTCCACATAATATCCACACAAGTATCCAAAAATGTGGATAATGTGGATAAATTGTGGATAACTATATGGAAAATCCTAAGCCGGGTTGATTTTCTTCTTTATTATATTGATTGTATTCGCCATCATCTCATCTGATTCGATATCCTTGGCGATCTTTTCTACTCCATATTTGACAGTAGAATGGTCTTTACCTCCAAGAACTGCACCAATTCCTTTCAGGGCAGTATCAGTCATAGTACGCATCAGATACATACAGATCTGACGTGGAACGGCAATCTCCGAATCACGTTTTTTGCTTTTAAGGTCAGCAACGGTGATACCAAAATGATCCGCAACGATATCAAGTATCAGTTCCGGAGTAACTTCTCTTCTATTATCAGAAGAAATAATATCTTTTAATGCTTCTGCTGCAAGAGCAATATCAATCGGATTATTATTGTTGTTGAGCTTATAGAGGGCAATGAGTTTATTCAGAGAACCTTCCAGCTCACGGATGTTAGATTTGACGTTGGCTGCAATATAGTCCAGTACATCATTCTTAATGTTATATTTTTCCAGATGATCCAGTTCAATCTTCTTCTGGAGAATTGCCATACGTGTCTCATAATCCGGAGATGAGATATCAGCAATGAGACCCCACTCAAAACGTGTGCGGAGTCTGGATTCCAGTGTCTCGATATCTTTCGGAGGTTTATCACTGGAGATTATGATCTGTTTTCCAAGTGTATGAAGGTGATTGAAAGTATGGAAGAACTCTTCCTGAGTACTTTCTTTACCTATTATAAACTGGATATCGTCAATCAACAGAACATCAATGTTCCTGTATTTATCACGGAAGTTCAGCATGGCAGATTCATTACCGGCTGTTTTACCATTCCTCAGGGCATCAATCAGTTCGTTGGTGAACGTCTCACTGGTTACATATAATACTTTTTTCTTCGGATTCTTGTCCAAAATGAAGTGTGCAATGGAATGCATCAAATGGGTTTTCCCAAGTCCAACACCTCCATATAAAAAGAGAGGGTTGTACACTTCACCGGGAGATTCGGCAACGGCCAGTGAAGCTGCATGAGCGAAGTTGTTATTTCCGCCTACAACAAAAGTATCAAAAGTATATTTTGGATTCAGCCCTGCTTTCTCTGCTAAGGACTTCGTCTTTTTCTTTTGACCGTTATCAATAGATGCATTATGAATTTCATTCAGTTTATCGTCATCTTCCGATACAAACTGTATCTCGTACTCTTTGCCTGTAATCTCAGCAATACATACCATGAGTGGGAGACGGTACTTCTTATCGATGTATTCAACACTGGAATCCTTGTTCACAAGAATATAAGCAGTGTCATCGATGACATCGTAAACTTTCAGCGGCTTTATCCACGTATTAAAGGATACATTCAGCAGCTCGTGTTCCACTCGTAAATGTTCGATGATCTCAGGCCATTTTTCTTTCACTTCGTTCATTTTAAACAAACTCCTACTTCCCAAGTCTACTCTTTATCTATTTTACATCAAAATATGTATTTAAGCAATTAAAAAGTAAAGAAAATCATCGGTAATGCTTGACGTATCAAGATTTTTTTTATATAATCAAAGCTGATGTCTTAAGAAAAAATATGGGGCAACCCTTGGAAAAATATAAGGAGGTGGATATCTATGAAAATGACATTCCAGCCAAAAAAGAGACAAAGATCTAAAGTACATGGTTTCAGATCAAGAATGAGTACTGCAGGCGGAAGAAAAGTACTTGCAGCAAGAAGAGCAAAAGGAAGAAAGAAATTATCAGCGTAGGCCGCATATATGTGGCCTTTTCTTCTTTCAAAAAATAGGAGATTAAAGCATGAAATATTCCGAATCATTGAAAAAACATAAGGATTTTCAACATGTATATAAAAAAGGAAGTTCTTATGCGAACAAGTATCTTGTCATGTATGTACTGGAGAATCAGACGGAAGGTAATCGATTGGGAATATCTGTAAGTAAAAAAGTGGGAAACAGTATCGTAAGACACCGATTAACTAGGTTGATCCGAGAGAGTTACCGGCTACAAGAAGACATGTTCAGCAGTGGGCGCGATATCGTAGTTATCGCAAGAGGTGCAGCTAAGGGTAAGAATTACCGCGACATAGAGAGCGCACTGATCCACCTGGCACGTCTTCATAATATATATAAGGGGTAATTGCGTGATGAAAAAGATTCTGCTTGGTATCATCAGATTCTATCAAAAGTATTTATCAGGAGCAAAGGGATATTCTTCCTGTAAGTATTATCCGACCTGTTCCAGATATGCGATAGAAGCGATTGAAAAGTACGGGGCCTTTAAGGGAGGTCTTCTTGCTGCTTGGAGAATCTTGCGTTGCAATCCTTTTTCAAAAGGAGGATATGACCCTGTTCCTTAAAAAGAATTACAAAATCCGATGGAGGAAAAAGAGATGGTAGGAAGTTTACTAAGTGCAGCAAATTGGCCGATTGTCGGACAGATCTGCTGGGTATTAGGTAAAGTCATGAATTTTATCTATACGATGTTAGATGGCGCACTTCCAAGTGACACCGGTCTGGTTGGTATATCTATTATCCTGTATACGATTCTTGTATATACCCTGATGCTGCCGATGACAATTAATCAGCAGAGATCATCTAAGATGCAGGCCGTTGTACAGCCGGAAGTCATGGCTATCCAGAAGAAGTACAAGAACAAAAAAGATCAGGCTTCAATGCTGAAACAGCAGGAAGAGATACAGCAGGTGTATGACAAGTATGGCGTATCCATGATGGGAGGATGCCTTCCGTTACTGATCCAGATGCCGTTTTTGTTCGCATTGTATCCGGTCATTTACAGAATTTCTGATTACGTACCAAATATTACAGCTCAGGCAAATAAGTTTCTCACAATTCCGGATATGACAATCACTCCGGGTAACATGCTTAGCATGGCAAAAAGCGGAGAGACAATGGGATATTCAGCGGCAGCGCTGGTTATCACAGCAATTTTACTTCCGGTATTATCTGCATTTACACAGTATCTGAATATGAAACTGTCTATGGCAGTAAATGGTTCTAACAGACCGGCAGATAAAGATGACCCGACAGCAGCAACAATGAGAACTATGAATATGACAATGCCTCTGTTCTCACTGGTTATGGTATTTACATTACCGACTGGTATCGGTATATACTGGATCGTCAGTGCAATCGTACGTATGGTTCAGCAGGTATTTATCAACAAACATCTCAGTAAGATGTCAGTGGATGACATGATCGAGAAGAATAAAGAAAAAGCGCAGAAGAAGAAAGAAAAACGTGGCGAAAAAGCAGAGAAGATCAACGCTATGGCTCAGACAAATACAAAGAGTATCAAATCTTCTGCAACAAAGAGTTCTTCTATGTCTGATATAGAAAGAGAAGAAAAGCTCGAAAAAGCAAGAGCAAATGCGAAACCGGGAAGTCTTGCTTCAAAAGCCAACATGGTTAAGAATTTTAATGAGAATAAGTAAGGGGGCATATATTCATGGATTACATTACTGTAACAGCAAAGAATCTTGATGATGCGATTACAGAAGCGTTAGTTCAGTTAGAAGTAACAAGTGATCGTCTTGATTATGAAGTTATCGAAAAAGGAAGCGATGGTTTCCTTGGATTCGGTAGAAAACAGGCCGTTATCAAAGCCCGCAGAAAAGAAGAGCCTGTAGTCGAAGTAAAAGCTGAGAAAAAAGAAGAGAAACCTGTAAAGGTCGAAAAGGCAGCAAAAGTTGAGAAGACAGAGCATGCAGAGAAAAAAGAACCAGTAAAAACTGAGACTAAGAATGAATTTAAGAAAGAGCATAAGAAAGAGAAAGATTTCAAAAAAGCTCCGAAAAAAGAAGTAAGAGAAGAGACAGAACTTGCAAAAGTTGAGCCGGCTACAATTGAAGCTTGTGAGAAATTTGTAGAAGATGTTCTGAATGCCATGAATATGGAAGAGGTAAAGGTTACTTCTACAGTTGATGAGGAAGGTGCACTGAGCATCACTATGGAAGGTAAGAACATGGGTATCCTGATCGGTAAGAGAGGACAGACACTGGATTCTCTTCAGTATCTTACCAATCGTGTAGCTAACAAGATGCAGGATGGATACGTTCGTGTAAAACTTGACACAGAGGATTATAGAAGAAGAAGAAAAGAGACTCTTGAGAATCTTGCAAAGAACATTGCAAGCAAGGTAAAGAGAACAAGAAGAACAGTTGCACTTGAGCCAATGAATCCATATGAGAGAAGAATCATTCACTCAGCACTGCAGTCTGATCCGGCTGTATCTACACACAGTGAAGGTGAAGAACCTTACAGAAAAGTCGTTGTAACACTGGCAAGAAGATCCGGTGGCTCTCATAATTACGAGAAATACGACAAATAGAAGATAAAATTACAAAGCAGGGGTTTAAAAAACCTCTGCTTTTTTGTACAATAAAATAATGATGCCAGGATAATTCTACGATATAGCATCCGGCAGGGCGCACATTGTCCGGTGGACAATGGTTTTGCGCCGACCGAAACGGA
>ENA-OPBL01001826-OPBL01001826.1-human-gut-metagenome-genome-assembly--contig:-NODE-1826-length-17392-cov-3.520967_pt1 | contig 17392 bp, 17 predicted proteins | sample MGYA00241073_ERZ501461 | MGnify/ENA primary metagenome ERZ501461 (study PRJEB25962, sample SAMEA2042630) | human gut metagenome | biome: human gut; feature: human-associated habitat; material: faeces... | reverse complement strand
TATTATAATAAAAATATATAATATTATACAAATGGAGGATCCGAAGCAATGAAGGAATTTAAACCTGTAAAAGAAGGAAAAGTCCGTGAGGTATATGACAATGGGGATAGCCTTATTATCACAGCCACAGACAGAATATCAGCATTTGATGTGATTTTAAAGAACAAAGTAACTGACAAAGGTGCAATTCTTACACAGATGTCAAAATTTTGGTTTGATTTTACCAAGGATATCGTTCCAAACCATATGATTTCCGTTGATGTAAAGGACATGCCTGAATTTTTCCAGAATGAGAAATACGATGGAAACAGTATGTTATGTAAAAAACTGACTATGATACCGATTGAGTGTATCGTAAGAGGCTATATTACAGGCAGCGGCTGGGCAAGTTATAAAGAAAATGGTACCGTATGTGGAATTAAACTTCCGGAAGGTTTACAGGAATCCGAGAAATTGCCTGAACCAATTTATACGCCGAGTACAAAGGCAGAGATTGGTGACCATGATGAGAATATTTCATTTGAGCAGAGTATTGAAGTGTTAGAGAAAGCATTTCCTGGAAAAGGTGAGGAATATGCAACAAAGATTAAAGAGTGTACCATCGCTCTTTATAAGAAGTGTGCAGAGTATGCATTGAGCAAGGGCATTATCATTGCAGATACCAAATTTGAATTTGGTCTGGATGAAGATGGCAACGTGGTACTCGGTGATGAGATGTTGACACCGGACAGCTCAAGATTCTGGCCACTGGAAGGATTTGAAGTTGGAAAAGGACAGCCTTCTTTTGACAAGCAGTATGTAAGAGACTGGCTGAAAGCAAATCCGGACAGCGATTACAAGCTTCCACAGGATGTAGTGGATAAAACAGTAGCAAAATACAAAGAAGCTTATGAACTCCTGACAGGAACAAAGTTTGAGAAATAATCACAGGATAAGCATAGAGACTCCCCGTTTTGTGCGGGGAGTTTTTTTGACAGAGGCAGGATGAAAGAATGAGAAAAGAAAAAACAATAAAACATGAACCGGTATTTGCCATAGTCATGGCAGTATTTCTGGTTATTTGTCCGTGGGTTACCTATATGAAAATCCATGCGCTTGATGAACAGGAGCAGAAAGTATTTGAACAGTATGGCGGATATGCAGGAATGGTACTGATTTCCTCATTTCTGTCAGAACACGAAGGAATCGCAAAAAACGGTACACCTTCCTAGGGAGAAGGTTACTGGGTATTGCTTGCTTATGCGGTATTATGTCTGGGTGCGATGAATTGTTTCCGTTCGCTTTTTATGAATATCTGAATGCAGATACCATGAAACAGAAGGCAGGTTATTTCGTATTATCTGCGGGAATGTTTTTCTGTGAACTTTCTGCAAAATCATCCGCACCATTTTATCTGGTACTTGCGGAGATGGTGATATTGATGGTTATGCATGGCAGACAGGGGACACGTCTGATAAAGAAGGGAGCTGTCTGGATCAGCATAGCAGTGGTTCTTCTTGGACTGAATCTTGCCGGCGGAGGAAAGCTGGTAAACATCGGAAAGAGTGTTCTGCTGAATCAGAGCAGTGCAAATACGAATCAGAACATTTTCCAGCTGACCGATATCAGTCTGGATGGAAATCAGATGACTTTATATGGAGAGAAAGAAAGTTTTACCGTGGTTTCAAATGACCAGAGCATACATTTTCTGGATACCGGTGGGGAAAGACTGGAATTTGAACAGGATGAGGAAGGCAGAATTACCTTTCCGGATGAGCGGACTGGCTGATGGTATCCATGGTGGCATTCATCATCTATTCCGTACTGAATGACAGCTTGGTGGCGGTCACATTTCTGGCTGCAATATTTTTTGGAATTTTATTTGGAATAACAGGAGAAAAGGAATGATAGAATTAAGAGGACATCATCTGCTCTGTACAAGCCTGTTTCAGGGAAGCGGCTACAGTGAAGAATTTGTAAAGCGAATGACCGAGGTGGTAGAAAAGTGTATTCCGAATGAGGAGATCCGGCTTATAACCGGAATGGATCATGTCTGTGAAAAATGTCCGAATAAGCAGGAGGATAATACCTGTCGGCTGGGAAACCGGGATGTGCTTATGAAAGATGAAAAAACACTGGAATATGCCGGCTTTGCCCAAGGACAGATCTGCCGGCAGAAGGAGCTTCTGGAGGGAATCAGGCGGATTGGGAAAGAACAGTTTGAAGAAATCTGTGGAACATGCAGATGGTGTAAAATGGGTTATTGCAGTTATGAAGTATTACACAATTTCTGTGAAAATAAAAGAGGAAAATTGTGAAAAATTACAGGAAAAGTTGTGGACATTCTGTAAAAAATGAATTATAATATGGACAGTCGTATTCGTACGAGAAAAATAGCAAAGGAAAGAGGTACTTTAATGAAAGGTAAAAAATTATGGGCGATTCTGCTTACTATATGCCTTGTAGTAGGTTCAATCGGGGTAACGTCTGTAATGGCTTCTGCTGATAAGGATATTGATGTATCCATAACAACAGACAAGAAAGCCTTAAAAGCAGGCGATGTGGTTACTGTCAGTGTAAATCTTGACAGATTTGAATCCACCGTATCCAAGGATGAGAAAAAGTTAATTACTACCATCCAGATGAATGTGCCATTTGATTCTGATATTTTTGAATATGTATCAGGTTCTGTAAAAAATGGTCTCATTGCAGCAGTTGACGAAGGTGACGGAACATTTGCAGATGCAAATATTGATGGAAATGTTTTAAAGGTGGCAGCTGTATATAAGAATACAAAAGCAGGTGCTATCAGCGAAACAACAGAATCCACACCGTTCCTGACATTCCAGTTAAAGGTAAAAGACAGTGTAACAGCAGATGTAACAGCAGACTTTGAATTTTCAAAGCTTGTTCTGAAGAATATGTATCTTGATGACAGCTATACATATGATGCAGCTGGTTCCAGTGTGAATGTGTATACAAATCCTGTAATCACAGTAGATGGAAGTGAAACAATCGCAGAATCCTATACTACGGCAGTAAACGTTGCGACAAATCAGGATGCAGAACTTACCGTAAACGGAAAAACTGTGCCAAATCCTTGTACTGTAAGTGCAGCAGGCGATTATACCGTAGTTGCAAAGAATGCAGCAGGACTTGAGACAACAAAGAAATTCAGCATCGCACCGGTAGTTGATTCAATCGAAGTTGCAGCAAATCCGACAACTGTAGAATATGTAAGAGGAACAAAACTGGATCTTACAGGCGGAAAACTTAAAGTAGTTTATTCCAATGGTGAGACAGCAGAGATTGCCATGACAGCAGAGGGTGTAACCACAGAAGGATACAATGCAACACCTGCAACATATGGCAAGCAGACTATTACAGTAAAATACGAAGGAAAAACAACAACATTTGAAGTAACTGTAAAAGATAAAGAACTTGCTTCTATTGAATGGGCTAAGAAACCGGCAGCAAGCATTATTGAAGGTCAGGAACTGGCAGTTGCATTAAAAGGTGCAGCAATCAAAGTTGTTTACAGCGATGGAACAACAGATGAGCTCAGTGTAACAGACCAGATGTGTTCTGGATTAAACGATACAGTTGGAACACAGACAATTACAGTAACTTATGGAGCAAAAACCCTTACATTCGATATTGAAGTAAAGGCAAAATCCATTACAGGCATTGAAGTAACAACAAAGCCTGCAAAGACAGAATATGTGGAAGGTACAGACCTTGATGTAACAGGTGGCGTGCTCACTGTTTCTTATGATAATGGAAAGACAGAAACGGTAGATATGACTTCTGCAATGTGCAGCGGATATGAGAAGAATCCTGCAGCATACGGAGAACAGACCATTACTGTAACATACAAAGAGCATACCGCTGTATTTACTGTTAAGGTAAGAAAGAAAGCAATGGCAAGCATTGAGCTTGTTTCCATACCAGCAGGTACAGAAGTACTGGAAGGAAAAGAACTTGATCTTACAGATGCAAAAATCAAAGTTGTTTATGACAATGGTACAAGCAAAGAAGCAGAACTTACAAAAGATATGCTGAAAGATTTCGACAACACAAAGGTTGGCGAACAGACTGTTACAGTTTCCTACAGTGAAGATGGTGTTACAAAGACAACCACTTTCACAGCAACTGTAAAAGCAAAATCCGTAAAATCTGTTGAACTGGTTTCTGCTCCTGAAAAGACAGAAGTATTAGAAGGAAAAGACCTTGATTTAACAGGTGCAAAGATTAAAGTTGTTTATGATAACGGTACCGAAGATCTTGGAGTGAATGTAACAAGTGACATGATTTCAGGATTTGATAAGAATACTGTCGGAAAACAGACAATTACCATCAAATACAATGGCTACACAGTAGCACAGACATTTGAAGTAACTGTAATTGAAAAATCTGTAAGTGATGTTAAGATTGCAGAAAATAATATAACTAATATCAAAGAAGGTAAGGCATTTACATTCGATGGAACAATTCTTGTAAGCTACAACAATGATACAACAGAAAAAGTAGCATTTTCTGATAAGTCTGTAAAGGTAGATGCTTCCAAAGTAGATACTGCTACACCGGGCACATACAAAGTTACCGTTGTATACACAGATAAGAAGAATGTAGAACATACATTAACTTATGAAGTAACTGTAATTGAAAAAGTTCTTGAGAAGATTGCAATTACAACAAAACCTTCCAAAACAAGTATTATCGAGGGAACAAAACTCGATGTAACAGATGGTGTAATTACACTTTATTATGACAATGATACAACAGCAACCGTTGCTATGACCAATGACATGATTTCAGGATTTGATAACAGCAAGGTTGGAGATCAGACAGTTACCGTAACTTATAAAGGTAAGACAGCTGAGCTGGCAGTAACAGTAGCCGCTAAGACAGTAACTGATGTAACACTTGTATCAGCACCGACAGCAACAACTGTAACAGAAGGTCTTGCACTTGATTTAACAGGTGGAAAGATTCATGTAACATATGATAATGGTACAGAAGAAGATATGGATATTACAGAAGGAATGCTTACCCTGGATACAAATGTAGTAGGAAAGCAGACCGCAACTGTAACATATGGCGGAAAGACTGTAACATTTGAAGTAGAAGTACTTGCAAAAGCTGCAACAGGCCTTGCACTCAGCTTTGGCGAAGTAACTGACTTAAAAGAAGGCACTGAACTGGCAGATGCAGGACTTGAAGTATACCTTGTTTATAACAATGGAACAAAAGATACTTTAAAACTTACCGATGTAACAATCAAAGGATATGATCCGGCTGTTCTTGGTAAACAGGATGTTAAGGTTTCTTATAAGACTGCTGATGGTGCAGCATATGAAATCGGATTTATCGTTCGCGTACTTAAGAATTCTGAGATTGATTCAACCGTAACAGGTGTATCTGATGAAGAATATCTTGTAGTATCAAAAGAAACATCAGTTAAGAAGATGAAAGAAGTTGTAGAAGCTCTTTCAAAAGTAGTTGAAAAATACGAGAAATATGAAGTATTAGATATCAAGCTCTTATCCAAGCTTACCGGTGCTGAGATTCAGCCAGATGGAAGCTTAAAGATTACTTTGGATATTCCGGCAGGATTAAACAAAGCAAATAAGCTTACTGTTTATCGTCTGGTAGAAGGCGATGGTTCTATGAAGAAACTGGATACCTCAGTAGAAGGTGATAAGATTACTTTCGCTACAGATCACTTCAGTACTTATGTAATCGTTGAAGAGAAAGTAGAAACTCCAACTACGCAGGAACCGGAGAAAGATACTACTACTGCTGAAAATACCACAACAAATAACGAAGGACAGACTACTGTAAAAGCAGATGAAACTACAGCTGCAGGCAATACAACAGCTCAGGAAACAACAACTGCAAAGGGCACTTCTGTAAAGACAGGAGATGCTAAGAATGTAGCAGCTGTTTTAGGTATGATTGTAGCAGCAGGTGCAGGATTTGTAGTATTTTCAAGAAGAAAAGTACAGAGATAATCGTTTGATAAAACGAATGATTCAAAATAAGGGAAAAGGCTGTTGTTAATCAACAGCCTTTTTCAATTCTAAGATAAGATATAAGGAGGTAAATATGCAGAAAAAACACACGGGATGGATGGCAATCATAAGTATACTGGCTTTATGCATATCTGTCATGGTGAAACAGCCGATTCTTGCGGCACAGCCACTTTCCATCGCATTGTGTCTGGATCATGATGTTATGAAACAGGGCGAAGAAATGAAGGTATCCGTGGCATTGCAGAATTATGATGACAGTTATAAGGACAATGTAATTACAACAATGATCGTTGAGGTATCTGTGAATACGGATCAATTATCCGTAAATGAGGATACGATTCAGGTAGATCTGGATGAAGGAAAGGGTATGGCATTTTCCATGGCGAAATTAAAGGGTAGCAATGTAGAATTGCAATACTTGAATGTAAGCGATCCATTAAAAAAAGGAACAAAGGATTTATATAGTTTTACAGTTACAGCACAGACAGATATTGAAGATTTGAAAAAATGCCTCAATATTTCCTATGTGGCAGTTCAGGATGGCTCAAAGGCAGAGTCCGAAAAATTAACGGCAGTTCCGGTTGTTATGGTAGCAAACAAGGCCATAGAAGAGAAATATACTTCAGAATATGGAACGGTTCAGTCAGAAGAAAAAGATGTCAGCAATGCTGTCAGTGAGATTGAGAAATCGCAGGGAAGCACCGGAAATTCAGAAAACACGGATAATAGCAATAATAGTAGTAATAGCACTAATAATAGCAATAGCAGCAACAATAACGGTAATAACAGCAATAACAGCGAAAGCGATTCTTCCGGCAGTGGTGCTGCTTGTGGGACCTCCCGGAACAGGTAAGACACTTTCCGGCAGTGGAGAAGATTCAAAAACACAGGAATCAAAAGGAAGTAATTCCGCAAATAATCCGACAGAAAAAAAATCGGACAGCAAAGAAGAAAGCCGCCAGAATACGGAAAAGGATACTGTAAAGGACACAGAAGAAGAGAATCAGAAAACCACTTCCGAATCGAAATCAGAAACAGGAACAACTGAGAATGAAAAATCTTCAAAAAGCGGTCATGGCAGTGTTGTGGCAGTGGCAGTTATTCTTGTATGTGTAGTGCTTGCCGCAGCAGGAGTATACTTTGTAAGGAAGAAGAAAAAATAAGTGCTTAGTTGACATTTAAACTTAACCGTTGTAGAATAGAAAAAGTGTCAGAGAAAAGGACTATTTTATATAAATTAGGAGGAACTATGGACAATTATTATTCACCAAAAAAGATTGAAAAAAAGTGGCAGGATATCTGGGATGAGAACAAGGCATTTGCTGCGACCAATGATTATACAAAACCAAAGTATTATGCACTGGTAGAGTTCCCATATCCGTCAGGACAGGGACTTCATGTAGGCCATCCGCGTCCTTATACTGCATTGGATATTGTTGCAAGAAAGAGAAGAATGCAGGGATACAATGTATTATATCCGATGGGATGGGATGCATTCGGACTGCCTACCGAGAACTATGCCATTAAAAATAAAATTCATCCAAAGATTGTAACAAAGAATAACGTTGCTCATTTTAAAGACCAGTTAAAATCACTGGGTTATTCTTTCGACTGGGACAGAGAAATCAATACTACAGATCCACAGTACTACAAATGGACACAGTGGATTTTCCTCAAATTATTCAAGGCAGGACTTGCTTACAAGAAGGAAATGCCGATTAACTGGTGTACTTCCTGTAAAGTAGGACTAGCAAATGAAGAAGTAGTCAACGGTGTATGTGAGCGATGTGGTTCTGAGGTTGTTCGTAAGGTAAAGAGTGAGTGGATGCTCAAGATTACCGAATATGCGGACAAGTTAATCAAGGATTTGGACGACGTTGATTATATTGAAAAAGTCAAAGTATCACAGAAAAACTGGATTGGACGTTCCGAAGGCGGGGAAGTGGACTTCTCCATCAAAGACAAAGAGGACAAACTACGTATTTATACCACTAGACCGGATACCCTGTTCGGCGTTACTTACATGGTAGTTTCTCCGGAACATCCAGTGATTGATAAATATAAAGATGAAATCGGAAACTGGGATGCCATCGTGGAATACCGTGAAATGGCAGCAAGAAAGTCTGACTTTGAGCGTACCGAGCTTGCAAAAGACAAGACAGGCATATGCATCGACGGACTGACAGCAATCAACCCGGTCAATGGCAAAGAAATTCCAATCTGGATTTCTGATTATGTATTAATGTCCTATGGTACCGGTGCGATTATGGCAGTTCCGGCACATGACCAGAGAGACTGGGAGTTTGCAAAGAAATTTGACCTTCCAATGATTCAGGTAGTGGCAGGAAAAGACGGAGCAGAAGTAAATCTGGAAGAAGCTGCATTTACCGATGTGGCAACAGGTGTACTGGTAAATTCCGATTTTTTAAATGGACTGGAAGTAAAGGACGCAAAGGTAAAAATGCTGGAATTCCTTACAGAAAAAGGTATTGGCGAAAAGAAGGTCAACTACAAACTTCGTGACTGGGTATTCTCAAGACAGAGATACTGGGGAGAACCGATTCCAATCGTAGAATGTGAAAAGTGCGGCTATGTGCCAATCGATGAAAGCCTGCTTCCACTCGAACTTCCGGAAGTAGACAGCTATATGCCGACCGATAATGGTGAATCACCGTTGGCAGCCATGACCGGCTGGGTAAATACTACATGCCCATGCTGCGGCGGTCCTGCAAAGCGTGAGACAGATACCATGCCTCAGTGGGCTGGTTCATCCTGGTACTTCTTAAGATATACAGATCCGACTAATACAGAGGCACTTGCCAGCAAAGAAGCATTAAAATACTGGCTGCCGGTTGACTGGTACAATGGCGGTATGGAACACACAACCCTCCATCTGCTCTATTCCAGATTCTGGCATAAATTCCTGTATGACCAGGGAGTAGTACCAACCAAAGAACCATATCAGAAGAGAACTTCCCATGGTATGATTCTGGGTGAAAACGGCGAAAAAATGTCAAAGAGCCGTGGAAACGTTGTAAATCCGGATGATATTGTCAATGAATACGGTGCAGATACCCTTCGTACCTATGAAATGTTCATCGGAGCTTTTGATTTAAGTGCTTCATGGTCAGAAGATGGTGTTAAGGGATGCCGCCGTTTCCTGGACAGAGTATGGAAACTGCAGGACATTCTGGTGGATGGCGACAGTTACAGTGCAGATATGGAGACAAAGATGCATCAGACCATCAAGAAAGTGTCAAATGACTTTGAAAACCTGAAATTTAACACAGCAATCGCTGCAATGATGGCATTGTTAAACGACTTCTACAAGAAAGGTCAGATAAATAAAGCAGAATTTGCTACCCTGATTACCCTGTTAAATCCGGTTGCACCTCACATCACAGAAGAATTATGGCAGAAGCTTGGTCATACCGATTATCTGTATCAGCAGACATGGCCGGAATATGACGAGACAAAGACCGTGGAAAGCACCGTGGAAATCGCTGTTCAGGTCAATGGAAAGGTAAAGGCAAAATTAAATGTTTCCCTGGATGATACACAGGAAGCAGTCAAAGAAAAAGTATTTGCCGCATCTTCTGTTCAGGCAGCGGTAGATGGAAAGAACATCGTGAAAGAAATCTATGTAAAAGGCAAGATTTATAATATCGTTGTAAAATAAAACGACAAGGTTAATTGCGAAACTCATAATTTTCTTTATTGTATATGCAAAGTGACACAATTACACAAAGGCATGCTCTCACTGCATTCGGCTATGGCACCAGGGAATCTTCCCAATAAATTGGGTCCCTCCTTAGTGCCTGCCTCGTAGTCCATCCTTAGTAATTGTTCGTTTTGCATATATTTTTGCAAAAATTTAAGTGCTTTGCAATCCCCTGCTTTTACAGATAAGCGCAAATCTGTTCTCTGAGAGAAGATTCCACATCAATAATCTGTTTTGTCAGTTTTTTGATATCTTTATCCGCTGCCTGATACTGGTTCAGATAACGGTGCAGGGATTTAATACCCATATTGCAGCCGTCGGTAATCAAATCTGCAACCGTTGCATCGGAATTGTCTGCTGCCAGTTTGACATTGCTCTTTAAGTGGGCCATACCTTTGGCAATGACGGATGGCTTTTCTGGTTCTTCGTGAAAAGCTTTCAGATAGTTTTCCGTGTCCTCTTTCAGGGCATCGTGTTCTTTGATGCTGTTCTGCAGAATCCCTTTCAAATCATCGTCTCTGACATCTTCCAGAATCTCATCAATGGCATCTCTCGCCATGCAGATACCGGAACTACATTCTTTTAATAATTTAATCGTATCATCATTCATAAAAAATTCCTCCAGAAATAAAAATAGTTTCAATCATATTATGGCAAAATAATAAAAAAATATACTTGACTTAGAGTAAACTCCAGATGTTATACTTTCATTATTCAGATAGAAAGGTGGTGCAGATATGACAATCAGAGAAGTCAGTGAGAAATATGGAATTTCCCAGGATACACTCAGATATTATGAGCGAATCGGTATGATTCCGGAAGTCACCAGAACAGCCAGCGGCATCCGCAATTATCAGCCGGAAGACCTTGGATGGGTGGAACTCGCCATATGTATGCGGGGTGCGGGACTTCCCGTAGAAGCACTGATTGAATATGTAAAACTCTGCCAGAAAGGTGATGCGACCATTCCGGCAAGACTGCAGCTTTTACAGGAGCAGAAAGTTCATCTGAAAGAACAGAAACAGCAGCTCGAAGCTGCCATGGATAAGCTGGATTACAAAATATCCAGATACGAAGAAGCAGTAAAAACAGGTAAATTAATATGGGAGGACAACAAATGTATATAGAAAAAATTAACGGACCGGAAGATGTAAAAAAATTATCCGGAGAGGAATTGAAAGGACTGGCACAGGAAATGAGAGATGCTCTGTTAAAGAGAGCAAGCATTCATGGCGGACATTTCGGACCAAACTTTGGTATGGTGGAGGCAACCATTGCCCTTCATTATGTGTTTGAATCACCAAAGGACAAGATTATCTATGATGTATCCCATCAGACGTATCCGCACAAAATGCTGACCGGAAGAAAGGATGCCTATCTCTATGAGGAGCATTATGATGATGTCAGCGGTTACAGCAATCCACATGAAAGTGAGCATGACCACTTTATCATCGGACATACCTCTACCTCCGTCAGCCTTGCCTGCGGTGTGTCAAAAGCAAGGGATTTAAACGGAGAGAGCGGTAACGTCATCGCAGTCATCGGAGATGGTTCGTTAAGCGGTGGCGAGGCACTCGAAGGTCTGGATGTTGCGGCAGAATTAGATGGCAATCTGATTATCGTAGTAAATGACAATGACATGTCCATTGCCGAAAATCATGGCGGTATCTATCAAAATCTCAAGCTTTTGAGAAATACAAACGGTCAGGCGGAATGTAATCTGTTCAAAGCTATGGGACTGGATTATCTCTATGTGGCAGAAGGAAACGATACAGAAAAATTAATTGAGGCATTTTCAAAGGTAAAAGATTCCGAAAAACCGGTCGTTGTGCATATCAATACCCAGAAGGGAAAAGGTTATAAATACGCAGAGCAGGACAAGGAAAACTGGCATTACAGCGGACCATTTGACATTGAGACAGGAAAATCTACCTCTGGGGATTTCGGAGAGGATTATTCCAGCATAACAGCAGAATATCTTTTAAAGAAAATGAAAGAAGACAAGAGTGTGGTAGCGATTACTTCAGCAACCCCGACGGTACTTGGATTTACTGCGGATAAGAGAAAAGAAGCCGGAAAGCAGTTTGTGGATGTCGGTATTGCAGAAGAAACAGCAGTGGCACTGGCATCCGGTATCGCTGCAAATGGCGGAAAGCCGGTGTATGGTGTATACAGTACCTTTGTGCAGAGAACCTACGACCAGATTTCACAGGATTTGTGTGTAAATAACAGTCCGGCTACAATAGTTGTATACTGGGGTTCTGTTTACGGTATGAATGATGTGACACATCTTGGACTGTACGATATTCCAATGATGGCAAACATTCCAAATCTTGTCTATCTGGCACCGACTACGAAGGAAGAATATCTGGCAATGCTTAACTGGAGTGTCGACCAGAAAGAATATCCGGTAGCCATCAAACTTCCGGGCGGCGCAATGGTTTCCGATGGAAAGAAAATCACAAAAGATTTCTCTGACTTAAACAAATACGAAGTCACCACAAAGGGAAGCAAAGTAGCCGTTCTCGGTCTTGGAACTTTCTATGCACTTGGAAAAGAGGCAGCAGAAAAGATAAAAGAAAAGACTGGTGCACAGCCGACCATTATTAATCCGTATTTCATTACAGGTGCGGACAAAGATTTACTGGAAGAATTAAAGAAAGACCATGACGTAGTCATCACTTTGGAAGATGGAATATTAGACGGTGGATTTGGTGAAAAAATTGCAAGATTCTACGGCGATTCTGATATGAAAGTATTGAACTTTGGAGTAAAGAAAGAATTCCTCGACCGTTATGACGTACAGGAAGTATTAGAAGAGAATCATCTGACCGCAGAATTAATCGCGGGAGATGTGGCAAAAGTATTGTAAGAGGTTATTGAATATCATTCTCAATAGGAAACACTTCTCTTGACAAATACTCCCAGGGGGTATATGATAACGATATCAATCAGAGAAGAGGTGACTGTCATGATAAAGACAACATTAAAAATTGACGGAATGATGTGCGGGATGTGCGAATCCCATATGAATGACCTGATTCGTAAAAATTTTAAAGTAAAAAAGGTGACATCGTCCGCCCAGAAAGGGGAAACGGTAGTAATCAGCGAGGATGAACTTGACCTTTCTCTTGCAGGAAAAGAAATTAAGGAAATCGGATATGAGTTAAAAGATGCAAAGAGCGAACCTTATGAGAAGAAAGGATTGTTCGGGTTATTTAAATAAGAATGTAAAGTGGCGGTTGAAAAACCGCCATTTTTGTGTCTGTATTAAGATAGTCTGGAATTATTTTTGTCTGCATGATGTGGAATTATGAAAAAAATTGTGTTAAAATATGTCAAAGCACAGAAACAGCACAGGAGGAAGTCATGGTTTGTAAAACATATCCGTTGGGAGAATTAAAAGAATATAAATATGTCGTTATTTTATCCGAGTATGACGGAAGGATTCTGTTAAGCAGGCATAAAGAGAGAACAACATGGGAAACGCAGGGCGGACATATCGAAGCCGCGGAAACACCGTTTGAAGCAGCAAAAAGGGAATTATACGAAGAATCCGGGGCCATACAGTATGAGATTGCACCATTCTGCGATTACTGGGCGGGAAATGAAGAAACAAAAGAAGGAGCAAGTGGAGTCGTTTTTACCGCAAAAATCACAAAACTGGGTGCAATACCGGAAAGCGAAATGCAGGAAGTAAAAACCTTCGAGGAACTGCCGGAAAAATTAACCTATCCGGCGATTAGCACAGCATTATTTGAAAAGCTGAGAGAAACAGGGATGCCGGAAGAATGGCAGAGTGTGGAATTATGGGATGTCTATGGAGAGGATGGCAGAGAGACAGGAGATATTCTGGTAAGAGGCGAAGAAATACCGGAGGGATGTTTCCACGCAGTAGCCAAAGTATTTGTCGTACATGAAGATGGAAGTGTTCTGTTGATGCGCAGACATCTGGAAAAACCGGCATATCCGGGATGCTGGGAATGCGGTGCAGGCGGAGCCGTTTTAAAAGGAGAGCATTTTTCCCTGGCAGCCAGACGGGAACTGTTAGAAGAAACAGGAATCCTTGCCGATGAACTGAAACCAATTTATCAGACATTATCGGGAAATTGCTATTTTGTGGGATATCTGTGTGTGACCAATGTGGCAAAAGGGGCAGTAAGACTTCAAAAAGACGAAACCATCGATTACAAATGGGTGGATAAAGAGGCCTTTTTAGAGATTTACGATACACAGCAGTTAGTTGGGGCAAAAAGGCTGAGAGATTTTGTAGCGGAATGGAGAAAATAAATGATTTATAAAATCAATGAGAAGTAAAAAATTTTTGTTGATTTTTTAGAAAAAAATACATAAACAAGGAGATAAATAATTTTATCTCCTTGTTTATTTGAAACTATTAAAAAATGCTCCAATGCCCTGTCTTATCAGAACCGACCCGCTTTATTGCATTCTTTTCTTTTAGGGACTTGATAGTGCGGTCAATAGTACGAGCCGAAATATCAAGCATTTCAATAAGCTCGGTTCGTGTAATTTCAGAGTTAGAAGCGATTGCTTCATAAACAAGCAATTCATTTTTATTAAATTCGTCAAAATTTACTTCGCCATTTACTTCGCCATCTTCGCCATTTCGAATCGTCACATTCAGCATAAAGGCATTGTCGGTATATTCGGGATCGGGCAGTCCGGCATTTTCCATTTCATTAAACATACGGTCAACACCCTCGCCAAACTCCTTTACATACTCATACTGATGTAAAAACTCGGCAATCTTTGGATTACGGGAAAAATGTACTGTGCGAAGATTGTTCAAACGAACAATACCAGGCAAGCTGCCTGGACTTTCAACTGTCATTCGGTCATCAAACATCTTGATTTGAATGTCAGTTCCCTTGATACTGTAATCTCGGTGTGCGATGGCATTTATGATGATTTCTTTCCAGGCGAACTCAGGGTATTCAGGAGTAGTCACAAACCGACCGTCATTTCCGAGCTTTGTACGCTCCTTGATCTGACTACGCACAAAATCCAATGCCTGACGGACAACATCAAGAATATGACCATTGAATACTTCGTCCTTGATGACATTCATTTCTGTGCCGACTTTGGCTTCGATACCATCATAGCGGATAAAACGCACTCTTGCTCTTGGGAAGAAGCGTTGAGGATTCTTTCCGAAAAGAAGCAGAGCAGCACCACTCATTTCTTCTCTGCCATCGTGCTTAACAATGTAATCGTTGTTTTGACGGATGTATTCTTCCGCAGATTTACCATAGCCGATTTTCTTGCAGTATTCCGCAACAAAATCCATATCAATATCTTCGATGGAGGAACGGAACACAGGCTCATCTTCGTAATATCGGGAGCCTTTGGCATACATAAGCTGTAAACGCTCGTCAAAATTGAGTTTCTTGGACTTATCTCCCATACGATAGTAAACATCGTCCTGCTGATTTGTGTGAAGTTCAGAGCTTTGCGGAATGGTAATTACAAGCAGATGATTCGCTTTACCGTCTTTATCAATGCAGTCCACAGTTTCTGTTATTACACGAATAGATGGTTAGCAGTAATCGAAAGGTACTCTCAAAATGTCATTGATATTGTTTTGATAGTCGTCAATACCGGTAACGATAAAATCATCTTCAATACCGATAACAAGCGTACCACCGTCAGCATTGGCAAATGCTACAATATGATTGGATAACCCTTTTGGATCTTTCCTTGCACTTTTACGGTCATAGGTCTGATCCTCTTTCTTTCTATATAGTTCTTCAACTGTGTATTGCATAAGCAACCTCCATTATACTGAATATTATTTCAAAAAATTTCTTTTATATTATCTCATAATATGTGTCCCATAATATGGACATTATTCATTTTTCCAATATTTCTGTTGCGTATATTTTTTATTCTTTTCCTTTGCAATCCAATAGGCATCCTGTACGGCTTTCATCATGACATCCAAATCTTCTTCGGCAAGTTCTCCGCCTGTAAATAGATCGCTGAGTTCATCAGCAAGCTCATGAGCCTGCTTTGCAACTCTTGTACCGTATTTCGCGGTGGCTTTTGACTCAAATCTGCAGGAATTGCCAAGCAGCTCATCGGTAGTAACTCCAAGTGCGCTGGCTATTTTCTCTGCAGCATCCAAACGGGGACGGGATTTTCCGTACTCATATCTCTGTATCATACGAGAAGAAACATCGGATTTCCTGGCAAGCTGCTCCTGCGTCAACTGGTTCTTTTCTCTTAGTTCTTTCAATCTCTCGTTGAACTTCATAATCATACTCCTTCGGGTTAAATTTTAACTTTATAGAATCAGAAAAGATAAAAAGAAAAGGAATAAAAGAAAGAAGGATGAGAGATGTTATTGTTTCCAATTCAGAGTGCATTTACGGAGAAACTGCCATATTTCTTCCGGGGAGTAGGGTAACTTTATGAAAATTATCAAAATCCGATTGCACTTTCAGACCTTGCCGGTCTTGTAGGAATTTATGACACCATCGGATTTCCGAAAAAGTCACTTTTAACCATATAAACCTCATTCTTGTATCTCTTATCCATCTATGGTACAATTCAGATAAGGAGATATTTGCAGGATGTGAAAAAGGATTGGAGGACAGAAAATATGAGTAAAGTAATCAGTATCGGAAATCAGGGATTTGAAGATATCAGAAAAAATGACAATTTTTATGTAGACAAAACAGACTTTATCAGAGAGTGGTGGGAATCAAGGGATATTGTAACTTTAATTACCAGACCGCGCCGGTTTGGCAAGACGTTAAACATGGATATGCTAAAGTGTTTTTTCTCTAACCGGTATGCCGGAAGGTCCGATTTATTTGAGGGACTTTCTATCTGGAAGGAAGAAAAATACAGAGAATTACAGGGACAGTATCCGGTAATCTTTTTAAGCTTTGCAAATGTAAAGGAAGGCAATGTTGAGGCAGCTAAAATGCAGATGAAAGCATTAATTGCGAGAATGTATGAAGAAAACCGATTTTTGCTGGAGGGAAATCTGCTGAGTGAAAATGAAAAGAAAATGTACCGGAATGTTACAATATATATGAGTGATGTGGAAGCTGTAATTGCGATTAGTACTATGTGTATGTATCTGGAACGCTGTTATGGAAAAAAGTCAATTATTCTTCTGGATGAATATGACACCCCGATGCAGGAAGCATATATTTATGGATATTGGGAAGAATTTACGGGATTTATGCGAAGTTTATTTAATGCCACATTTAAAACAAATCCTTATCTGAAACGTGCAGTCATGACAGGGATTACAAGGGTTTCCAAAGAATCTATGTTCAGTGATTTAAATAATTTAAATGTAGTAACCATGACTTCTACAGAATATGCAGCAGCATTTGGATTTACAGAGGAAGAAGTGTTTGCAGCACTGGATAGCTACGGGATGCCAGAACAAAAAGAAAGCGTAAAAAAATGGTATGATGGATTTGTGATTGGTACGGAAAAGGATATTTATAATCCATGGTCGATTACAAACTTTTTAAAGAAAAAGAAGTATCAGACCTACTGGGTGGCAACCAGATCCAATGGGATGGTCAGCAAATTAATTCAGACGGCATCTTCCGAGGTAAAAACAAAGATGGAAGAACTGCTGCAAGACGGAGAGATAGTGGAAAATTTTGATGAG
>ENA-OPBL01001820-OPBL01001820.1-human-gut-metagenome-genome-assembly--contig:-NODE-1820-length-17411-cov-10.948260_pt1 | contig 17411 bp, 10 predicted proteins | sample MGYA00241073_ERZ501461 | MGnify/ENA primary metagenome ERZ501461 (study PRJEB25962, sample SAMEA2042630) | human gut metagenome | biome: human gut; feature: human-associated habitat; material: faeces... | reverse complement strand
AACACAGCAGTTGTTAATATCGTAAATGGTACATCTGTAGAAGACGCTCTTCAGGAAGCACAGGATACACTGGCATTCAAGATGACTGAATAGTCCTCTGGATATTAAGTGAAACTGAAATAAGTAAATTTACGTGAGCGCGGGGGACTGCTTGCAGTCCCCTGTCTTATGTTAAGAGCTACAGTTGCCGGAAACGGCAGCAAGTTTTGAAAGGGGGAGTTCATATGAATTCCAGGAAAAAAGGTATGACTCTGGTTGCAAAACAGAGAACTGCAGGATGGCTTTTCCTTGCACCTGCATCCATCATGATCGCAGTCATGAGTTTCTATCCGATGATCCGTGCATTCATTATTTCACTGCAGACCGGAGCAGGCGCAAACATGAGATTTGCAGATCCGATCTTCAGTAACTACAAGCGTATTCTTGCAGACAAAGTATTCCAGCAGTCTATTGTAAATACGTTCCTTTATCTGATCATTCAGGTGCCGATCATGCTGATACTGGCAATTCTTCTGGCACAGCTTTTAAATAACAAAGATCTGAAACTCAGAGGATTTTTCCGTACATGTGTATTTCTTCCATGTGCAACATCCCTGGTTTCCTACTCACTGATTTTCCGTTCCATGTTTGCAACAGATGGTCTGATCAACAGTATCCTGATCAAACTTGGAATCTTATCAACCGGCTACAACTTCCTGGGAAATTCCACCAGTGCCAAGATCGTGATTATCCTGGCTCTGATCTGGAGATGGACAGGCTACAACATGGTATTCTATCTTGCTGGTCTTCAGAATATTGAATATTCTGTATATGAAGCAGCAAAGATCGATGGTGCCAACGGCTGGAAGACTTTCTGGAAGATCACTGTTCCGCTTCTGAAACCGACAATTATCATGACCTTCATCATGTCAATCAATGGTACACTGCAGTTGTTTGATGAGTCTGTCAACCTGACAAAAGGTGGCCCGGCAAACTCCACAATCACAATGTCCCACTATATTTACAACACATGCTTTATAAACGTACCGAACTTTGGATATGCATCAGCAATGTCATTTATCATATTCATAATGGTAGCTGTGCTTGCATTTATCAACTTGAAAGTAGGTGATACACGTGACTAAGAAAAACAAATCAGCCATTCAGAGAAGATTGATTCCTACCTATATTTTTCTGATCATCGTGTCATTTATTTCTGTATTCCCGTTATACTGGATGATATCAGCTGCGACAAATACATCAACAGATGTATCCCGTGGACGTATCCTTCCGGGAAGTCATTTTATGGAAAACTTCCATAATCTGACATCTCAGCAGCCACTGTGGAGAGCACTTGGAAACTCATTTTTTTATGCAATCCTTACCACAGTGATCTGTCTGCTGATCTGCTCTATCGCAGGATATGGATTTGAAGTTTACCATGACAAAGGAAAAGACAGACTGTTCTCCATTCTGCTTCTGGCAATGATGGTTCCGCAGGTTGCAACCATGGTTCCGTTGTTCAAAATGTTCTCTAAAGCAGGACTTCTGAATACAGCAGTTGGTTTTATCCTTCCGATCATTTCTACACCATTTATGATCATGATGTTCCGTCAGAACGCAAGATCATTCCCGGTAGATATTATCGAAGCAGCTCGTATTGATGGACTGAGCGAAGTAAGAATCTTCTTCCAGATGTTCATCCCGACTATGAAATCAACATATGCGGCAGCAGCAGTTATTACCTTCATGAATGCATGGAACTCTTACCTGTGGCCGAAGGTAATCATGACAGATAACAAAGCAATGACAATGCCAATGTTGATCGCAAACCTGATCACAGGTTATGTAACAGACTATGGTATGCTGATGTGCGGCGTATTGTTCTGTTCCATCCCGACAATGGTTGTATTCTTCGTACTGCAGAAACAGTTCGCAGAAGGTATTACCGGAGCGGTTAAGTAAGGAAGAATTAAAAAAGGGTGCTTAGGCATCCTTTTTTTAAAATAACAGGAGGTTTTTATGAAAACTTTTGATTATTCTTTAGTAAAGGATCCACAGTATTTTAAGGACAGAAGAATGGATGCGCATTCTGACCATACATATTACAGAGATGGAGAGGAAGCGCAGGAAAAAGCAACGTCTTTCCGTTACGATCTCAATGGAATCTGGAAATTCCACTATGCCCGCAACTACGGAAGTGCAATCCCGGGATTTGAAAAAGCAGACTATTGCTGCAAGGACTGGGATGATATCCGCGTGCCGGCACATATCCAGATGGAAGGATATGATGCACCTCAGTATGCCAACGTACAGTATCCGTGGGAAGGTCACGAAGACATTCATCCGGGTGAGATTCCGGAGCACTTTAACCCGGTTGCAAGCTATGTGAAATACTTCGAAGTGCCGGAAGAAATGCAGGGAAAACGTCTCTTTATTTCTTTTCAGGGAGCAGAGAGCGGCATTGCATTATGGCTCAACGGACAGTTTGTAGGATATAGTGAAGACTCCTTTACACCGTCAGAATTTGAACTGACCGAGTATGTAAAAGAAGGTGAAAACAAACTCGCAGCACAGGTATTCAAATGGACAGCAAGCAGCTGGTGCGAGGACCAGGATTTCTATCGTTTCTCTGGAATCTACAGAGATGTTTATCTTTATACCGTGCCGGAGGTTCATGTTTATGACCTTCAGATCCGTGCAATCCCGGACGAAACTTTAAGTACAGCGGCACTTGAGATCGGAACAGATACCTGGGGCAAAGGTACAGTAAAAATCGTTCTTTCCAAAGATGGAGAGACCGTGATCGAAGATAAAAAAGCACTCGACGGAGAGGAAATTTATTCCTGGAAAGTAGAAGATCCGGTACTCTGGAGTGCAGAAGATCCGCAGCTTTATGACCTTGTTTTAGAGGTTTATAACGAGGCAGGAGAACTTCAGGAAGTAGTTCCGCAGAAGGTTGGATTCCGTCGTTTTGAGATGAAAGACGGTATCATGACACTGAACGGAAAACGTATCGTATTCAAGGGCGTAAACCGTCATGAATTCAGCTCTGTGAGTGGAAGACACGTGTCCGAAGAAGAGCTTCGTAAAGACCTTAAGATCATGAAACAGAACAACATCAATGCAATCCGTACCTGCCATTATCCGGATGCATCCCTGATCTATCAGCTCTGCGATGAATACGGAATCTATATGATCGATGAGACAAACCTTGAATCTCATGGTTCCTGGGATGTTGCTGAATTTACGAAGGATTACACCTATGTTGTGCCGCATGACAAACCGGAATGGCTGGATATGATGCTTGATCGTGCAAATTCCATGTACCAGAGAGACAAAAACCACGCTGCGATCCTGATCTGGTCCTGCGGAAATGAGTCCTTCGGAGGCAAGGATATTTTTGAAATGTCACAGTTCTTCCATAAGGCAGATCCGACTCGTCTGGTTCATTATGAAGGTCTCTGCCACGACCGCAGATATAACGATACCAGCGACATGGAAAGCCAGATGTATCCGTCTGTAGAAGCAATCAAGGAGTTCCTTGCAAAAGACAGTTCCAAGCCGTTTATCTGCTGTGAATATACCCACGCAATGGGAAATTCCTGCGGTGCAATGCACAAATATACAGATCTGACAGACACAGAACCGAAGTATCAGGGCGGATTTATCTGGGACTATATTGACCAGTCTATCTACAAAAAAGACCGCTACGGCAAAGAATTCCAGGCATACGGCGGTGACTTCGGAGAACGTCCGACAGATTACAACTTCAGTGGAAATGGTATCGCATATGGCGGAAACAGAGATGCTTCTCCAAAGATGCAGGAAGTCAAATTCAACTACCAGAATATCACTGCAGAAGTCAGTGCAGACAGCGTAAAAGTCATCAACAAAAACCTGTTTGTAAGCACAGATATTTTTGATTGCAAAGTAACTGTTGCAAAGAATGGCAAAGTGATCCACAAGGCTTCTCTTGCAACTGCAGTTGCTCCATTAAGCGAAGAAACTTATGTACTTCCGCTTGCAAAAGAAGAGAAACCAGGCGAATATACGGTGACTGTTTCCTTCCATCTGAAAGAAGATAAAGCATGGGCAGAAGCAGGACATGAGGTGGCTTTTGGACAGTATGTATACCAGGTTGAAGAACCGAAAAAGACCTGCCCGGAAGGTGTAAAAGTGATCCGCAGCACACACAATATCGGTGTCAGAGGCGCACACTTTGAAGTACTTTTCTCTGTGTTAAACGGTGGTCTGGTATCTTATAAATATGCCGGAAAAGAGATGATCGAGGCAATCCCGAAACCGAATTTCTGGCGTGCACCAACCGACAATGACTGTGGAAATCTTATGGGAATGCGCTACGGACAGTGGAAACTTGCCAGCATGTACTTAAGTCACAAAGACTTCCGCAAGGGACCGTATGGCCCGTCAAATATGCCAGAAGTAGAAGTGAATGAGAAGTCTGTAAAAGTAGCTTATACCTACATCATGCCGACTACACCGACTAGCGAATGCAAGCTTTCTTATGAAGTTTTCGGTGATGGAAGAGTGAAAACAACTCTTACGTATGACCCTGTTAAAGAACTCGGTGATATGCCGGAATTCGGTGTAATCTTCAAATTCAACGCAGATTATGACCGTGTAGAATGGTATGGACTTGGCGAGGCAGAAACTTATGCAGACCGTAAGAAAGGTGCAAAACTTGGCATTTATGCAAACAAAGTTGCAGACAATATCGCAAGATATATGGTACCGCAGGAATGTGGTGCAAAAGAAGAAGTACGCTGGGCAAAAGTAACTGACCGCAAGGGTAGAGGAATGCTCTTTGAGATGGATGAAAACAATGGGCCGATGATGTTCTCTGCACTTCCATACACACCTCATGAGATGGAAAATGCAATGCATCCATATGAACTTCCAGAGGTTCATTACACTGTTGTACGTGTGGCAAAAGACCAGATGGGAATCGGTGGTGATGACAGCTGGGGTGCTCGCACACACGAAGAATATTTGCTGAAAACTGACAAAAAGATGGAATTTTCCTTTGTTTTTAAAGGACTTTAAGAGGAGAAAAAATGGCAAAACAGATCAAATACGGACATTATCTTCATGGTGGAGATTACAATCCGGAGCAGTGGCTTGACCGCCCGGATATTCTCCAAAAGGACATCGAATATTTCAAAAAAGCACACATCAATACTGTATCTGTAGGGATTTTTTCCTGGGCAGTTCTTGAACCAGAAGAGGGAAAATATAACTTTGACTGGTTAGAGGAAATTATCAATAATCTCTACAAAGAGGGCATCCATACTATTCTTGCAACACCGTCAGGAGCAAGACCAAAATGGATGGCAGACAAGTACGAAGAAGTTCTTCGTATGGATCCGGACAGAACAAGAAGATTCTTCGGAGGCAGACATAATCACTGCTTTACCTCTCCGGTATACAGAGAAAAAGTACATGCGATTGATAAGAAATTAGCTGAAAGATTTGGCAGACATCCGGCAGTTATGCTGTGGCATATCTCTAACGAGTTTGGAGGAGAATGCCACTGCCCGCTGTGCCAGGCGAAGTTCCGTGAATGGCTGAAAGAAAAATACGGCACGATCGAGAACCTTAATAAACGCTGGTGTACTACTTTCTGGAGCCATAGATATAATAGCTTTGATCAGATTGAAAGTCCGTCAACTAAAGGCGAAAATGAACTTCATGCACTGAAGCTTGACTGGAAGAGATTTGTGACATACCAGACGATCGACTTCATTAAAAATGAGGTTGATGCGATCCGCGAGGGTGGTTCTGAACTGCCTGTAACAGCAAATCTGATGTATGATTATGACGGTCTGGATTACAAAAAATTTAAGGATGTTCTGGACGTGGTATCTTGGGATAATTATCCAAGCTGGCACAAAAAAGAAGAATATCTTACTGCAGTTGATGCGGAAATGCAGCATGATCTGATGCGCAGTATCAGGAAGGAACCATTCCTTCTTATGGAATCCTGTCCGTCTGCAACGAACTGGAAACCGATCAACAAACTTAAAAAACCGGGAATGCATCTGGCTGCATCTCTCCAGGCTGTAGCACATGGTTCTGACAGCGTGCTGTATTTCCAGCTTCGCCAGAGCCAGGGAGCTTCGGAGAAGTTCCATGGTGCAGTGATCGATCATTATGGCGGAGATGATACCCGCGTTTTCCGCGAAGTAACAGAGGTTGGCGAGGCTCTTGAGCAGATCCAGGAGACGGTTGGAACCAGCATGAGATCGCAGGCGGCTGTTCTCTATGACCGTGAGAACGACTGGGCGATCGCTGATGTGCAGGGACCACGAAATGTAGATATGCACTACCGCGAAGCAGTCCAGAAAAACTACCGTGCTCTGAGAGAACAGGGGCTGAATGTGGATGTGATCGCAATGGAACATTCCCTTTCCGATTATAAAGTTCTGGCGGCTCCGATGGCATATATGTTCAAAGATGGATACGAAGAAAAGCTTCGTGCTTATGTGGAAAACGGTGGAACTCTGGTGCTTTCTTACTGGTCAGGACTGGTTGATGGTACTGACAGATGCTTCCTTGGCGGAACTCCATATGGGCTTATGGATGTGGCGGGACTCCGCAGCACAGAGACAGATGCGCTCTATGACTGGGAAGAAAATCATGCGATCCCGGAGGCGGGAAGTCATCTTGGAATCAGCAATGTATATACTTGCAAAAACCTTTGCGAACTGGTCAAGGTTTCGGATGCAGAAGTGCTGATGCGTTATGGCGAAGACTTCTATCAGGGATATCCGGTGCTGACACACAAGGCATTTGGCAAAGGCCATGTATATTATGTATGCGCGGACATGGAGCTTGGATTCTACCAGGATTTCTATGGCAGAGTAGCAGCAGAAGCAGGTCTGAAATCTCCAATAGAGATTATTCCGGAAGGAGTTTCTGTAACAGTAAGAGAAAACGAGGATACCGAATATCTCTTCATCCAGAACTATGCGCGTAAGCCACAGGCTGTTCCGGTTCCGGCAGAGTATGAATTGCTTTATGGAACAGAGAGTGAAGTCATGGCTCCGTTGCAGACAAGGATTCTGAAGAAAAGTAAATAAAACAAAAACGAAGGGGCTGTCGAGAACAGCCCCTTCGTTATATAGAAGTTATTTTAAATTTAATTCTTTATAGTCATTACCGCTGGGTCTTAAGCTTTCTCTTAGCGCCAGCTCCTGCAGCAGCACCTATTGAAACGAGCATAAGAATCACATATAACTGCACATCTGTACTGTCACCAGTTTTTGGAGAGGACTTCGTTGTTTTATCCGTTGTACTGGTCACCTTTGTTGCGTTAGCTGTCTTTGCTGAAGATGCCTCTGTTTCCTTTTTGTTTACTGTAGAAAGTTTTGCAAGCACTGTGTCTTCCTTTTTTATTTCAGTTTCTGCTTTTGCATCACTAAAATACTTATTACATTTATCGCAGAACCAGTATGTGCTGTTTCCTTCCTCTGTAGCAGTAGCATCCTTCTTCTCTACCTTTTTCAGATTATGGCCAGTTGCTTTAATCGCTGTCGGATTGCTGATTTCCACGGTTCCTGCTTCGTCTGAGAAAAGCTTTTTGCAGGTGTTACACTTCCAGTATGTTTCGTGTCCATCTTCTGTGCAGCCGGCGTCTTTCTTTTCTACCTTTTCAAGATTATGACCGGTTGCTTTAATCGCTGTCGGATTGCTGATTTCCACGGTTCCTGCTGCGTCTGAGAAAAGCTTTTTGCAGGTCTGGCATCTCCAGTATGTTTCGTGTCCATCTTCTGTGCAGCCGGCTTCTTTTCTCTTGACTGCTTTCAGATCATGACCTGTCGCTTTGATCTCTATTGGATTGATGATTTCCACAGTCCCAGCTTCGTCTGAGAAAAGCTTTTTGCAAGTCTGGCATCTCCAGTAGGCTTCATATCCATCTTTGGTGCAGCCGGCATCTTTCTTTTCTGCCTTTTCAAGATTATGACCTGCAGCAGGGATCGGCTCTGTGTAGGTGTGACTGCTGTCATTCTTGCAGACATAGGTACGAACGCCGTCTGTAGTGCAGGTAGGTTCGATAGTCACGGTGCTTTCGTAAGCATGTCCACGTGGATTGGATGTCCCACCGCAAACTGTGCAAGTCTGTCCGCTTGTGCAAGTTGCCGTTCCACTCCAATTATGCTCAGAGCGTGGCTTCGCAACAAAAGAACCACATTCTTGGCAATAACCAGACCTCTGATGAAATTGCGCGTTTAAATATTCATAGTTACTATAGTCTATATCTACCTCTTTACCACAAATATCGCAGTAGGCTGTATCTGCATATGCCGTTGTTGGCAGCATCATTAGAACCATGAACAGCGTAAGCAGGACGCTCAAAAATCTTTTTTTCATATAGTTTCCTCCCAATAAACATCGAATTTTGCTGGTAATTTCTGTATATAAAGATTTTATCATGTTGACTGCTTCCGTGTAATCTCCGTTTCACCTCGAAAAAGTATATTTTGCTATTTCAGCATATACTTTTTCAGTTCATCCCTCTTTTTTATATTCAGCTTCACATAAATCCTGCTCAGATAAGTTTTAACCGTATTAGGTGAAAATCCCAGATAATCTGCAATTTCCTGGTTATTCCAGTCACGGCTTGCCAGCATGGCAATCGAGAATTCTACCGTGGATAATGCATCTGTTACGAAATTCTCTGACATTGGATTGTGGATTGCCATCCATCCTCTGCTAAAACTGATAACCTTATCCGATAATTTGTTATATAGTTTTGAATCTTCCTTACGGATACATGACTCCAGAAGTCCCTGCAGCAAACCATGATGTTCAATAAAGGGTTCCAGGAATTCGTCTTCTTTCGCCATATTCCATGCCAGCATCAATGCGTCTTTTGCTTTCTGCTGATGTTTCAGATTCATCTGGCACATTGCCATCATGCAATACAGATAAATCATACTAATCGGATAGGTGCCGTCCCTGAACATGAATGCTGCCTCACAAATTCCAAGCGCTCTGCCGTACTCCCCTTTCAAATACGCCATATGAGCTATCACATAGGCAGAAAACATCTTAATTCCAGGAGGCAGTGCAGCTGCATAAAATTCCACATCCGGAAGTTCATCTACCGGAAGATGCAAAAGTACGGAAGACATATATCCTGCAAATACACTAATTGCTTTATCCTCCGCAGACGAAGAATATTTCATTTCTTTTTCAAGACATTCCCGAATCTCCCATATCCCTTTTCTGGATGCCACGGCTCTGCCAAGTGTCAGATTCGAATATACATATAACAGGCAGGAAGACATCTTAAGCTTTATATTATGGCTCATCAGGTAACGTTCTGCTATATGGCTGCATTTCTCCGCCTGCCCGGTAAAATAATAATATTCAGCACGTGCAATTTTCTGAAAATCCCTGTCTTCAAAACCGGCTACCGTCCTTTTCGCCTCACCCGGCTGAAATGATGCATTGATCAGCGGCAGGATGGTATACTCACTCATGATCGTGCACCTCCAACAGCTTCTATATTCGACATAAGATCAACTCCTCCCGATTCTCAGGTCTTATTGTTTCAGTATCTGTAACACCTGAATTCATAAGTAAAACCGCCCGAAATAATAAATGCTCACTTCTATTATATAATTTTGTGAGGACAAAGAAAAGTTTACAGTTAAAAAAAGGAACTTTTTTCTTATGTCGGCAGTATTGGACAAAATGCTGGATCAATACTAAAATAATGACTAATATTGTAAAAGAGGTTATTGTACAGGATGCATTTTTACAGAAGGAGAATTAGGTGAGAAAGTGGTTGTTGCAGAAATTGCAACAACCACTCCTCATGGTGCAATGAAGAGGAAAACTCAGAAAAATATTACAGGAGTTTATAATCTTGAAAAAGAGGCAAAAAAACAAATCAGAAAGAAAAAATAATTTGCATTAAAGCAAAACCAATGAAATTTTATTCAAAGGCTGTGCTTTAAGTTTAATTCTTCAAAAGAAAAAGATGCAGTCAAACAATCGAAATGTTATGATATACGTAGAGGCAAAAAGACTGACTGAAAAGGAGCTGTGTATGAAATTTTTTCACTTATCAGATCTACATATAGGATTAAAACTGATGAACCGGGACCTCCGCGAAGATCAGGAATATATATTGGATGAAATTACAGAACTGGCACGCAGGGAACGGCCGGATGCGGTGGTAATTGCGGGTGACATTTACGATAAGGCAGTTCCGTCAGCGGAGGCGGTGGAGGTTTTTGACCATTTTCTGGTCGGACTCACCGAAGCAGTGCCGGATGCGGTTATTATGATGATCAGCGGAAACCACGACAGTGCTCCGAGAGTCAACTGTTTCCGCAAAGTCCTTTCCGGGCAGAACATCTATATGGTGGGACAGCCGCCGCGTACAGAGTCAGAATATATCGAAAAAGTAACACTGAATGATGCATACGGAGAGGTGAATTTTTACCTCCTTCCGTTTGTGAAACCATCCATGGTGAAACAGGTTGTGGGAGTGGATGAGAATGGAAACAATCTTTCTTATAATGAAACACTTCATCGTCTGATCGGACGTGAAAAAATTAATTCAGACGAGAGAAATGTACTTGTCAGCCACCAGTTTTATCTTCCTTCCGGTAAGAATGCAGAGGATGTGGAACGTATGGATTCTGAGATGCGCACCGTCGGAAATATTGATGAGGTATCTGCGGATGTGCTGGGAAATTTTGATTATGCAGCACTCGGACACATCCACAAACCAATGAAAGTCGGGAGTGAATTATACCGTTATTGCGGAACTCCGCTTGCCTGCTCTGTGAGTGAAGCACAGCAGCAAAAAGGCATTATTATGGTAGAAATGGGTGTAAAAGGAGAGGTAAAAACAACAATTTTACCGCTTGAACCGTTGCGACAGGTGAAGGTTGTAAAAGGAACTCTGGAGGAGGTTTTGAAAGAATCCTGTAAGGATTATGTGACTGTGATCCTGACAGATAAGGCGGATCTGGATGTGATCGATATGCAGGAACGTATCCGTCTGGCATTTCCGAATCTGCTGGAGATCCGGAGGGAAAATCAGCGGAAAACGGATTATACCAGAACGTTACAGACAGAAGAATTGCTGGATCCGTATGAGCTGTGCTGCTCTTTCCTGAAAGATCTGGACGAAGAAGAAAAGATGATTTTGCAGGATGTACTACATACGGTTCAGGGGGTGAAATAAATGAAACCTTTACGTTTAAAAATGCAGGCATTTGGCTCATATGGTAAAGAAACTACAATTGATTTTGAGAAAGTAAATCAGAATCTTTTTCTTATAACCGGGGATACCGGAGCGGGAAAAACGACGATCTTTGATGCGATCGTTTTTGCTTTATATGGAGAAGCCAGCTCTTCTTTAAACAAAAAAGAAGGCGTAGTTCTGCAGAGCCAGTATGTGGATTTTGATTCAGAACCGTATGTCGAACTTGTCTTTTCGGAAGACCGTGATGAAAAACGGGAAATCTATACAGTGCGCCGTGTTCCGAGACATCTCAAAACGATCACAAGAGGTGCAAACAAGGGTAAACCAAAAGAAAATACAGGTTCGGTAAGTCTGATCATGCCAGACGGATTGGAATATCCATCCAAAGAAGCTGACCGAAAACTGCAGGAGACTGTAGGACTTACCAAGAGTCAGTTTATGCAGGTTGCGATGATTGCACAGGGCGAATTTATGGACCTTCTTCGTGCAAAATCAGATGATAAAAAGGTCATTTTCCGGAAGCTTTTTAATACAGAAATGTATCAGGATATTGTGACAGAACTGGGTAACCGCAAGCGCGTAAAAGAGAAAGAAATCGCAGTTCTGAAAACACAATGTCAGGGAGAAGTGAGCAGGATCCGTATACCTGAAACATATGAATCAGAGAATCTGAAACAGTTGAAAAAACAACTGGAAGATGGTGAGATGACACGCCTTACTGACTTTCTGGAAGAAGTGGAAAAACTGTGTGACTGGCTGGAAAAACATACTGATCTGGCAGAAAAAGATTATCGGAAATCAGGGAAAAGCAGGGATGAAAAAAGAGAGGAATATACGAGAGCAGAAGAGGTTCTGAAATGGTTTATACAGCTGGAAGATGCAGAGCAGAAACTGCAGGAATGTGCAGGTGATGAAGCAAAAATGGTGGAAACAACAGCCCTGATCAGCCGTATCAGAAATGCGTATGAGATCAGAGAGACCAGTGTTCTCTTAAATGATGCGGAGAGACGACTGACAGAATTAGAACAATCATTAAAGACTCAGGAAAAACAGTTGCCAATATTGGAAGAAACGCGGAAAACAGCGGAAAAAGCAGAGGAGCAGAAAAAGCTGATTCGTGATCAGGAATTGCAGAGTTACAGCAAAATTGCAGAAAAAGTGCAGAAGGCACTGGAGCTTTTGAATCAGATAAAGAGCCTGCGTGTGCAGGCAGAAGCAGACAGGAAAAACTGTGCTTTGGCATCAGAAAACACACAGAAAGTACGCAAGCAGCAGGAGACTTTGGAACAGAAAGAAATACAGTGGAAAAAACAGAGCGAAGAGCTGGCTGAAGTGGATAAGAAGCTGGTACTCGCAGAGAATAAAAAGCAGGAAGCAGATGCTGTTTTGCAAGAGATTAAAGACGTTAGGGTACTGGGAAATCAGGCAGAACAATGCCGTAAAAATGCGATTAAAACAAGAGAAAATTATGCAAAAATAACTGAAAAATATAACGCGGTAAATACAGAATATGAAGAAGTGAGACTGTATTTTCTAAACGCACAGGCCGGCTTTCTTGCAGCAGAACTGGAACCGGGAAAACCCTGTCCGGTGTGTGGTTCCATAGAACATCCACATCCGGCGAAAAAAGATGTGGAATCTGTGGATATCTCTGAGGAAAAACTGCAAAATATGCAGACAAATGTGGATAAACTGCGTAAAGATCAGGAAAAAGCTGCTGGGGATGCAGCGGCGGCCAGATCAGAATACGATACACGAAAAGATACTTATATTGCCAGTGTACGAAAGCTCCAGGAACGTTTGCACAGAAGTATTTCCTCTATAACAGAGCAGTCGAGCGTAACGGAAATGAGCAATGCTCTGGAAAACTGGAAACAGCAGACAGAGACAGAACTGGAAAAACTGACGGCAGATGCGAAGCTTCTGGTAAAAATCCGTGAAGCACTTCAAAATGTGGAAAAGCAGAAAAAACAGTTGCAGGACACTTATGATGAGTGTACAGAGAAAGAAAAAGCTGCTGCTGAAAAACTGGCAGGAAGTGAAGCCGCGCTGGAAAATGTAAAAGGGTCCGTTGAATTTAAGACCGAAGAAGAGGCAAGGGCGGCACTGCTTCAGGCTGAAGACAGCAAAAAACAGGCAGAAGAAGTATATCAGAAAGTTCTGGCAGAAGCGAAGAAAGCCGCAAATGCGCAGAAACAGGCAGAAACCCTGATCAGCCGTTACCAGCAGGAGATTCCGGAACAGAAGAAGTGTGTGGAAGATCGAAAAACTTCTTATACAGAAGTAATGGAAATAAAACAGATGACAGAATCTGAATGGAAAGAGCTTGTGGAGACGTACAGCCGTGAAGCGGCAGAAGAGTTTCAGAAAACGGTTAATGCATATAATGAGAAAAAGACTGCAGCACAGGCAAGACGAGATTCTGCGCAGAATGCAGTTGGGGAATCAAAACGTCCAGTGTTGGAAGAACTTCAGAAAGAAAAAGAAGTTGCAGAAACGGAATATTTGGAGACAGAAAAGATTTATAACCAATTGCGAATAGATAACAAGGATGACAGAGAAATTTTTGATACACTTTCATCCAGGCTGGAAGAGCGAAAATCAATCGTGGAGGAACATGCCAGAATCGACGCGTTGTACCGTATGACTTCAGGAAATGTCAGTGGATCTCGTATGGACCTTGAGACTTATGTGCAGCGCTATTATCTGGAACGCATTTTGTATGCTGCAAACAGGCGCTTTCAGGAAATGTCTGCAGGACAGTTTGAGCTCCGGATGTATGATCTGGAAAAAGCCGGTGAGGGTAAAAACCGGGGACTTGATCTGATGGTGTATTCTACTGTAACAGGGAAGGAGCGAGAGGTTCGTACACTTTCAGGTGGAGAATCCTTTATGGCGGCATTGTCGCTTGCGCTTGGAATGGCGGATCAGATTCAGCAGAGTTCAGCTGCAATCAACCTGGACATGATGTTTATTGATGAGGGCTTTGGTTCACTGGACGAACATTCACGCAATCAGGCGGTTCGTGTGTTGCAGGAAATGGCAGAAGGTTCCAGACTGATTGGAATTATTTCTCATGTGTCAGAACTGAAGCAGGAGATTGAAGATCAGTTGCTCGTAAACAAAGATGAGAATGGAAGCCATGTGAAATGGCAGATCAGCTGATTTTTGGTAAAATATAAAAGCAGGGAATAGAAGTATTAGAGAATGTTAGGAGAAAAATGACAGAAGAAACTTTGGAAAAACTGGCACAGTTGTTGGAACAGGATCAATTTGAACTGCTCATTCCGGAGAAGATACGGACAGAATCGGGAAGAATATCGGATAAGGCATCGGCCAGTATGGATATTCCATTGGTATATCTGATGAATGATGCGGTTGAGAGCTTTCTGGTTTTTCGAAATGTTCGTATGACGGGGGAATATCACAGCGATTATCAGGGAGAACTGCAGGCATCCATGGCCAGGCAGGATGGCAGATTTGTACTTGTCATAAAACAGGATGATACAGTGCTGACATTGTTTTTTGAGGATCTGGAATTGGAAGTCCATCTGTATGAATATGCATATACTGGTCATTTCTGGGTAAAAGACTATGAATATTTGCGACAATTGGAGTATCGCCTTGCGATTCTCAGGGATAAATATGATTATCTTGGTGAGGCATATTGCACGGAAGAAGAAATAAAACTGGCGGCACTTGTAGAATTTCCACCATTAAATTATTGCTGCTATCCGGCAGTACCGGAGAAATATATCGTGCCCAGAGAAAATCCCTGGATACCTTCTGAAAAAGCAATTGTTTATATGAAAGAACTGGCAGCGGAATGTGAGGATACTTCTTTACTGAAAATGTTAGAATTCTATAGAAAGCATCCTGCGAAATTCTGGGCGAAGAGACTTGCAGTTATGCTGCATCAGACGAAGCACAGCAGAATTGTAGATCTGTTGTCAGAGAGACTGCAGCAGGCAACGGCAGATTATCCAAGAAGATTTTTTGGAGATGATATGGAACGGAAGTATCAGCAAGCATTGGAAAGAGCAAAACAGCGTCAGAGGGAGTTGAAGAGCCAGGGAATTCGTGCAGATCTTCTGAGAGAAGAACCTTTTACGATTGCGCGTGATTCTTTGAATTATAAACTGTATCTTATGATATGGAAGGAACAGAAGGGGAACCGAGTAACAGAAATAGAAGAATATATCTGTGAATAATAGATTTTTAAAGCCAAAGCTGTATTAGCAGGCGAAAACCTGAAATACAGCTTTTGTTGTTCTTTTGAAATATGGAAAGTTATGCTTTTTTCATTTTTCCAAGTTCTCTGCGGGCAAAAACAACCGCCAGTACAAATGCAGCTGCGTCGGCAATCGGTCCTGCATACATAACGCCATCAATTCCCATAAACATAGGAAAGATAATGATCAATGGAAGCAGGAAGATCACCTGTCTGGTGAGAGACATGATGATACCGAGGCCAGCCTTTCCTATAGAAGTAAAAAATCCGGAGGACATCGGCTGGATACCATTTGCGAAAGTCAGGAGCATAAAAATCCTCAGATAATTTTCTGCGAATTTAAAGTACAGATCGCTTCCGCCGCCAAACATGCTGATAATCTGATGTGGAAAGATCTGGAAGCACAGGAAAAAGAATGTGGCAATGATCGTACATGCCGTTGCAGAATAACGATATGCCTGACGAACACGGTCGTATTTTTTAGCTCCATAGTTAAAGCCCCAGATAGGCTGTGCACCCTGGGCAATTCCAATGCAGATCGCAAGAAAAACCATATTTACTTTTGACACAATCCCAACGCATGCAATCGGGATATCACTTCCATAAACAGAAGACGCTCCGTAATAACGAAGAGTGTTATTCATTACAATCTGGACAGCACCAATTGCAATCTGGTTGATGCACGAAGCAAGTCCAAGCGAAGAGATTGCTTTGAGGTGGATCAGCTGAGGCTTAAACATATTTCTTTCCAGATGCATATGGCGAAATTTTGCAAAATAAAGTACAACCAGCATGGCAGAAATAAACTGGCCGATGACAGTAGCCCATGCACCGCCCTTGATTCCCCATTTGAAACCAAAGATAAACAGTGGGTCAAGAATTGTGTTGATGATCGCTCCGATCAGAGTGCAGACCATAGAATAAGTGGGACTGCGGTCAGCACGAATCAGGTGGTTGCCGCCGACGGATAAGGTGAAGAATGGAAGTCCGATAGCAATAATGCCTACATAATCGATTGCGTAAGGCATCACATTATCTGTTGCGCCAAAAAAGATAAGCAGTGGTTTCAAAAAGATTAAAATCGCTGCGGCAATGGCTGTACCTATAATAACAAGTGTCGATAATGCACTTCCTGCAATCTCGCTTGCTTTTCGTTCTCTTCCAGCTCCCATTTCAAGATTGTAGTTAGATGCACCGCCGATTCCGAGGAGCAGTGCAGCGGCGGTTGAAATGGTTGTGACTGGAAATGCGATGTTTGTGGCAGCATTTCCGAGCATGCCGACACCCTGACCGATAAAAATCTGGTCTACTATATTATAGAGAGCATTGACCAGCATGCTGATGATAGCTGGGATTGCAAATTTAGCAAGAAGGCGGCCGGTTGGAGCAATGCCTAATGGATTGCCGGCATTTGTATTTGCAGTTGAAGGACTAGATTGAGATTTCAAGATAAATGACCTCTTTCTTCTATAGTATAAGATGTTTTTTAAAAAGCCTGATTCAGGGCTGTTTATTAAGTATAACACAAAAAAATAAAAAAAGTTCAAAAAAATTGTTGACAGATTCTTTTTATAGTGGTATTCTAACTAAGCTGTCGCAAGGAATTGTTTCTTCTGAATAAACAATTTGAAAAGTTTTGAAAAAAACAAAAATAATTGTTGACAAAGAAACGAACATGTGATAGAGTAAACAAGTCGCTTGAGAGCGACACACAAACATCAAAACACCTCGAAAAAAACTTAAAAAAAGTACTTGACAGGCGCTGGTGAATGTGATAAAGTAAACGAGCTGTCTGAGAGACAGACAAACAAAGAACCTTGATAACTAAACAGTGAAACACATACGATTCTCGAAAATTCTTTAAGAATCATCATTCAACAGAATGAACTTTTTATAAACAGTAAAACGAGAGATAGCTAGTTGTTATCTTGAGTGAATCAAACATTTTAT
>ENA-OPBL01001787-OPBL01001787.1-human-gut-metagenome-genome-assembly--contig:-NODE-1787-length-17694-cov-6.809967_pt1 | contig 17694 bp, 9 predicted proteins | sample MGYA00241073_ERZ501461 | MGnify/ENA primary metagenome ERZ501461 (study PRJEB25962, sample SAMEA2042630) | human gut metagenome | biome: human gut; feature: human-associated habitat; material: faeces... | reverse complement strand
AACTGGTTGAATGTTGGCATTCCATTTCACCTCCCGATTTATTTCTCCATAGATTGTTCTATGGGGTTTCCTTGCGGTTGCTATTATCTTAGTAAGCGCGGAAAAAAATGCCTTATTTCGCACGCTTTTTGATTATATCCTGTCTGCATATCTCTGTCAAGGTGTTTTTCATCAATTTTTCCTTATTTTTTCAAGGTTTTTACAATTTATCACGGTGAATTATAAATAGGTTTCTTCTTATTATAATGTATTTTTTACTGCTGTTCTGGAGCGTTAAAAAAAATCATTCCCGTGATCTGCATCACAATTTGTGGGAGATTTCGCTCGGATGAGGGCGCCGTAGCGGGCTACGGTAACCGAATTCGGGTGAAATATACCGCAAATTGTGACGCACATCTTGCAGAAAGCCTTTTTCAAACACGCTCTAGGAAAACTTAACTTTACATTGCATTCACAGCTTCACATTATTATAATAAGAAACAAGAACTTTTCAGCACCTCTACAGTACCTGCTTTTCAAAATACAATCTGCTGAATAGTCGAAAAAAGAATTAACATGAACAGGAGTATACATATGTGTTTCAAAAAAGCAGTGGCTAAACCCAGTGGATTCTCCCGGATTTTTGCATTTGGCCTCATGATTTTTTCCGGAGCAGGACTTATAAATCTGTGCACTGTCTGTGCTGAGACCACTGACGAGCTTCAGGGACCGCCTGTAGCCCAGTCACATATAATCGGTATTGATCCCGGTCATCAGGGTCCAAATGTGGATATGAGTGACCTTGAACCTCTTGGTCCAGGTTCCACAGAAATGAAAGCCAAAGCCTCAACAGGAACCCAGGGAACTTTTTCAGGTCTGCCTGAATATCAGCTGAATCTGGATGTTTCTTTGAAGCTGCAGCAGATTCTGGAAAACCGTGGCTATCAGACTGTTCTCACCAGAACGGATAATGATACTGCCATCAGCAATAAAGAGCGAGCTGAATATGTTGCCGGACAGGGGGCCGAGGTTTACGTGCGTATCCATGCCAATGGTGCTGAATCGTCCTCTGCTGCCGGTGCACTTACCATTTCCCCCTCCTCTTCCAATCCTTATGTATCCCAGCTCTATGATGATTCCAACAGCCTTTCCCAGTGCATTCTGGATGCCTATTGTGACGCAACCGGATTTGAAAACCGCGGCGTAACATATGCCGACAATATGGCTGGAATCAACTGGAGCACCATTCCGGTAACTATTGTGGAAATGGGATTTATGACCAATGAATCTGATGATCTGAAAATGAGCAATCCGGATTTTCAGAACACAATGGCATCTGGAATCGCTGATGGGATTGATGCATATTTTGCGGAAAAATAAATCTGGATTTATTGCCATAAAATAATGTCTCTTCCAGATATTTCATTGATTCGAAAGGAGAACTTATGAAAAATAATAGAAAGAAACAAACCTCTTCTTATCTGCTGATTTTTCTTGGCATTGTCGCTGCTTTACTAATTCTTATCATTCTTTACCTTACTTTCTTCAGAAGGGACAGCCAGAGAAGTATTAATCTGGCAAAAAACGGTTCAGCAACAGCCCAGACTGAAGATTTCACTGACGGTGAAGCTTCCGGATTTACCTCTGGTGATGAAACTTCTGAAGGCGCCGACCAAAGCGGCTTTGTTTCTGATGATGGAAGTTCCGACAGCGAAGCTTCTACTGATGATTCTTCTGTCCAGGGACCTTCCCAGAGAGAAAATGCAGGTTCTGTACAGTCTTCTCCAACTCCGGAGGAAGTAACTGTTCCTTATCAGACTCCTGCTGCCAATACAGAACCAGTAGGCCCTTCCCAGTCATCCGGTTCCAACTCCGCTCAGACAACAAATGGCACTTCCCATGGAAAAAAAGATTCTACCATGGCTGCTATTACCCCCGAACTTTCTGACGATGATGGCACCATCTCTCCCTCCCACGGAAGTTCTGCTTTTGACAACAAATCCGATGAAAAGATGGATACTCTGGTCACTCAGGTCCAATCCCAGCTTCCTGGTTCAAACGGTTCCTGGAGCGTTTATATCTGTGACCTTTCAGGCGGCTCAGAGGCTACGATCAATGATTCCCCAATGCAGGCAGCCAGCCTGATCAAGCTTTTCATTATGGGTGCAGTATATGAGAATTATGATTCTTTGTCCCAGCAGTATGGTTCTGCCACCCTGGATTCCTATCTGACACCAATGATCACCGTCAGTGATAATGACGCGGCAAACAGTCTGGTTTCCTGCCTGGGAAGTGGCGACAGCACTACAGGTATGCAGAAAGTAAACAGTTTCTGTCAGTCTCACGGCTACACAAATACTTCCATGGGACGACTGCTTCTTGCCAGCAACGAATTCGGAGATAATTACACTTCTGCCTATGACTGTGGAAAATTCCTGAAAGAAATTTACCAGATCTGCTCTGGTACTACTCAGACGCCAAGCCTTTTACATGCAGAAGAAATGTATTCCCTTCTGAAGCAGCAGCAACGTACCAACAAGATTCCGGCAGCCCTGCCAGAGGGCGTCAGCGTTGCCAACAAAACCGGTGAGCTTTCCAATGTAGAAAATGATGCCGGAATCCTGTACAACGCACAGGGTGGAAACGATCTGGTCATCGTCTTCCTTTCCCAGAACCTCTCCAGCCCGGGAGAAGCCCAGAATACAATTGCACAGCTTAGCCGCAGTATTTATCTCTACTATAATGATTAACCTTAATTGCTATTAAAAATGCGCAGTGCCTCCAAACAACACTGCGCATTTCTATATTAAGAAATTACCTACTCCTCTTCCCCATTCTCTTCATATGACATTTCCCATATCTCTGAAAAAACAGCCAGCGGACAATCCGTCAAAAGACACATCAGCAGGAAACATTCGTATGGGTTCACAATATAAATCTCGCTCATTCCACACTTCTTCAGAATTCTCTGCGCTTCCTCTATGAAATGATGGTATCTGTCATAGGGATCATCATCCTCCATCTCCTGAGACACAATAAAGAACTCCATCGTAAGAAGATCAAACCGCTCTACCGGGAACTTGTGATTCAGAATATTGGTAATTCTCTGTCTGCTGAACCTCTTCTGGCTGAAATGTTTCGCCAGGATAGAGGCTGACATTTTTTTCAGATTTCCCATTTTATTGATAGGAATACCATTGCAGATTACCTTCTCCAGATCAGACGGAGTAATACTCTCCGGTTTCCAGACCTTAGCCCGGCCTTTCTCCTCCTCATCCTTCTGATACATGGCCGCAATGATCTGCTTCGCATGTTCCAGAAGGCGCAGGAACTCCTGAAATGCCTGACTCTTCTCATTCATTGGATCATCCCAGCCAGCTTTCAGGCATGCCAGATATTTCAGCAATTTTTCCTCTGTATCTATGGTAAAATCGCCGCTGATTACTTCCGCCACTTTTCCCTTATCTGCTGCAGGTTCCATGGATTTGTAATTCTCTTTATATTCCTCTGCCTTGCTGTAAGGAAGCTGCTTACTATAACAATACCAGTAGATCACTTCCTCTGGATTATGGAAATCAAAATCCTGCTCCTTCAGCACCCTTGTCAGAAAGTCTGAAACATCCTCCGCGCTCATGCGAAGCCCGAAGCCCAGCAGAAATATAGTCTCGCGCTTTACTGAGGCCTGTGTAAGCCAATTGTTCACCAACGCAGGAAGCTTAGTTGAAGTAGGATTCATAGACTTGGGTGTATAGGTTTCCCGGAAAGAATCAACTGCAATATCTCTGTATACCTCCTGAGGCACTTCCCCAAACGGTTCCTCAATCCCGGCTCTTTCATAGATATATCTCTTCAAATGATCTCCGAACGAAACCAGCTCCATCTCTTTATATAAATAATGAAAAATAACGTCAGCATCTTCATCCTCAAATCCATCCAGACTGACTACCTGACGAAATCTCTGGGCGGCCCTTCTGGTAAATTCAAAATCCTTTACGGAATCAAATGCCACTGTCTGTTCAAAATCAAGATCCTGCATACGATTTTTCATCTTAAATCACCTTCATTTTCCTATAATCAACTACTTAAATTGTGAAAAATTTTGCCCTCTGATTTATCCCTTCTTCTGCAAAAGCCAGGTTTTGAACGGCCGATTCTCTGCTCTTACCTCGCAGAGAATGATCGTAGTATTATCTCTGGCCCCTTTATCCAGTACCCTTGTTAAAAGAGCATGGGCAATATCACGAATTGAGTCCTCCAACTTCATAATTTCTTCAATCTCGCGGTCAGATAACATATCTGTTACCCCGTCTGAGCAAAGCAGATAACGGTCCCTGTCCTGATAAGGAATTGCCGCAATGGCAGGTTCCAGCTTCATCTCGGTCTCCTCCACTCCCAGAAACTGAGTCAGTGGTGCTTTCCCAAATCTGCAGCTTTTCAACACATGATCTCTGGAAATCTGTGAAAAATCCCCCTTGGAAAACCGATAAATCCTGCTGTCTCCCAGATTACAGATATACGCTTCTTTTTTTCCAAAAGCAATCATCGCCATAGTAGTTCCCATGGCACTGATCCGTTGTTCCCGACCATAATCACATACAGCCTGATTCATATTCTTACAGGCTTCCGTAAGAAAAAGTTCTGGTGCTTTACGAAGCATCCCCTTATTTTCCCTATAAAAATGCTCCAGGCTGTCAGAAGCAAGCCAGGCAGCCATTTCCCCCTGGCTCTCCCCTCCCATGCCGTCAAAAACAGCCATTACCGGAAGGCTCTCCCGAAGTCTGAGACCAGTACGGATTTCTTCTGTTCCATGATTACTCACTGGAAGGTGCTCTCCACAGCACCAGAAATTGTCCTCGTTATTTGGTCGCACTTTCCCTGCATGGCAGGTATATGCATAATCAATATGATATGTCATTCTATTCCTCTTCGCCTGTCTGTCGATGTTCCAAAGAATCACAGCCACTTCTTATATGACCGGTATCATCATTCATCTAACTGCTCCAGCGCATTTTTCCAGTATTTCTCGCCACGCTTGGTGTACTCAGTACTGTCATTCTCCTTATCGTGGACAGTTCCGTCTGTATCGATCCAGCGGATCAGTTTGCCACGCTTGTCATAGTAATATAATTCCTTCTTATTACCGGTCCATACATATGCAAAAAACAGACGTTCATCCCAGTAATAATACTCCTCATAAACTCCATCTTCGGATGTCTCCGGATAAATCAGCGCTTTTACCAGTTTCCCATTGCTGTCATAGTAGCGAAGCCGATCGCCTTCCTTGCCAACTTCCTTGCAGTCCGGAAGTTCGCTTACAATTGTATTCGCCTGCTCCTTAATTGTCTGAATTGAAGTAGAAAATTCATCAATTTGAGCAGTACTGTTATCATTAGCTTCCAGAACTTCCATAACGTTCTCCGTATTTTGAGCCTTGCGATTCTCATCATGGATTAATTTCATATAAACACCAATAATAATGCATGCCGCAAGCGCCACTACAATAAGGGAAACTGTCCATGGTGAAATCTGTCTTTCCTGGTCCCACCCGCTTCTCTGCTGCTTCTTTCGCTTAGTGGAAGAGGCATTTACTGACTGTTTCTCATAATTTTTCACTGCATTTTTCGCAGGCTTTCTGAGCTGTGCCTCTTCTTCCCGGACAGCTTTCTCAATCTGAGGGTCTTCTGCCACATGGGTCCGCTCCATACGGTCTTCCGGCTCCTGAGGGGCATATCTTCTCTGGTCCCGCTCAAGTTCTGCCGAATTTGTCAGCTCCCACTGGGACTTCTCCCACTCTTTCTCTGCATTCACCGGTGCCAGACGAAGCTTCTCCAAATCCCGCAGCATATCTTCTGGTTTCCTGTAACGTTTCCCCGGCTCATATGCACATGCTTTTAGTATAATGTGGGAAAAAGCAGCACTGGCATTAACTGGTACCGGCATTTTCTCCCCTGCCATTCTCCGTGCAAGGGCAGTCTCTTTATCTCTGTATGTAATCAACTGCTTATCCAGCGAAAGAAAAGGCAGCCTGTTCTGATTCATCAATTTATATAATACAATTCCAAGGGAATAGATATCAATACTGCTGTCGTACTTCTCACCCTTGTAAATCTCCGGTGCCATGTAGGAATAGGTACCTTTCTTGGACATATTGCTCATAGTATGTGCCTGTTCCCTGGCAATTCCAAAGTCACCCAGCTTAAAATCACCAAATCTGGACACAAAAATATTCTCCGGTTTCACATCACGGTGAATAATATTCAATTTTCTGCAATAAATCAATGCCATAGCCAGGTCACAGCCAAGTTTGATCACTTCCTTCTCAGTAAGCTCCTTGCCTGTGCAGTAATCCATAAAGCTGGTAAGATATTCCATTCTTATGGAAATGTCCCAGCCGATCTCATCCAAATATTCCACCACTTTGAAATCTTCAAATGAAACCACATGGGAATTTCCGCAAAAATGCTCCATAGTATATATTTCCTGAATGCAGTCTTCTACCAGATTTCGAAAATATTCCCTGGTAGACTGCTCATTATTCATCTCTGAGCGTACGCTGTCAAGTTCTCCCTTACTTGCCGGTATGGATATGATCTTGATTGCGGAGTAAAAAGAGCGGCCTCGTTCTGTCCGCTTCGCTTTATACACTTTCCCAAAGGATCCTTCGCCTATTTTCTCTATAAGTTCCCATTCTGGCCAGACGGAAACCGGAACATCTTTATCCATGTATGTTCTCCCTCCTCGAACGGGTAATGACTTTTTAAATGGACTGGCAAGTCTTCCCCATAACGATGCACAGAAATCATGGTTTGCATAATTTGGCACCGCTATTCTCGGGTTTTCTGTGAACTACGTTCCACCAAAACACCTCGCGGAATACTGCCTTCTGAATAGTTACAAAAACATTATACAGGAATCTTACCACAAATGATAGACCAGGTTGTATTTTCCTCTATCCATATTTTTCCTTACCCTCACCTACGGCGGATTGTCTCGAGCAGCATTTCCCTTGCTGCTGCAGTGTGTTCCTGCCGGGCTACACTTTTTTGTGTAACAGTAAGTTCCATAGAATTCTCTGTTACACAAAAATCCCCCAAAGCAACATTTCTGTCACCCTGGGGGATTTCATATTTTATCGTTTATTCTTCACTGTCTTCAGAAGAATCCTCATCCTCAAATGTATCCTCATCCACTGCAAGATCTGCCTCATCAGCAGTCTCCAGCTCTTCTGAGTCTTCCGCTACATCCAGCACATCCTGATCCTCGTCGTCCATTTCATCGAATTCGATTTCTTCTGGCTCTTCCGGCATTCCTGTATCAAGCTCTACATCGCTGTAGCACTTCATACCTGTACCAGCTGGAATCAGTTTACCGATGATTACATTCTCTTTCAGACCGATCAGATGGTCAACCTTACCCTTGATAGCAGCTTCGGTCAGAACCTTGGTAGTCTCCTGGAAGGAAGCAGCTGACAAGAAGGAATCAGTTGCCAGTGATGCCTTGGTAATACCAAGCATTCCCTGTTTTCCAATTGCAGGACGTAATCCCTCAGCTTCCAGTTTCTCATTTACTTCCTCATACTCAAGGAAGTCAACAAGTGTACCTGGCAGGAACTCAGAATCTCCGTTATCCTCGATACGGATTTTCTTCAGCATCTGATGAACGATAACCTCGATATGTTTATCGTTGATCTCAACACCCTGAAGGCGGTATACACGCTGGACCTCACGGATCATGTAATCCTGAACTGCACGAACACCCTTGATTCGAAGGATATCATGTGGGTTTACACTACCTTCTGTAAGCTCATCACCAGCCTCCATAACCTGTCCGTCCATGATCTTGATACGGGAACCGTATGGGATCAGGTAAGTCTTGGATTCGCCAGTCTCCGGATCTGTTACGATGATCTCTCTCTTCTTCTTGGTGTCATTGATTGTAGCAACACCCTTGATTTCAGTGATGACAGCAAGTCCTTTCGGCTTTCTTGCCTCAAAAAGCTCCTCGACACGAGGAAGACCCTGTGTGATATCTCCACCGGCAACACCACCTGTATGGAAAGTACGCATGGTCAGCTGTGTACCTGGCTCACCGATAGACTGTGCAGCGATGATACCGATGGACTCACCAACCTGTACCGGCTCACCGGTAGCCATGTTTGCGCCATAGCACTTCGCACACACACCAACCTTACACTTACAGCTCAGGATGGTACGGATCTTAACCTGCTCAACAGCACCTCCGGTAATGTTGTCTACACCCTCTTTCATGATACGTGCAGCACGCTTCGGAGTGATCATGTGGTTTGCTTTTACAAGGACTTCGCCCTCTTTATTCTTAATGGTCTCGCAGGAGAAACGACCTGTGATACGATCCTGAAGGCTCTCGATCTCCTCCTTGCCATCCATGAAACCTTTTACATACATACCGGAAATCTCTGCTCTGTTCTCACAGCAGTCCATCTCACGTACGATCAGATCCTGAGATACGTCAACAAGACGTCTTGTCAGGTAACCGGAATCGGCTGTACGAAGAGCGGTATCGGAAAGTCCTTTACGAGCTCCATGAGCGGACATGAAGTATTCCAGTACGTCCAGACCTTCACGGAAGTTTGACTTGATAGGAAGCTCGATTGTATGTCCGGTTGTATCGGCCATCAATCCACGCATACCTGCAAGCTGTTTGATCTGTTTATCAGATCCACGGGCACCAGAGTCAGCCATCATGAAGATGTTGTTGTACTTATCAAGTCCGGAAAGAAGTGCATGAGTAAGCTCATCGTCAGTCTTCTTCCAGGTATCCACAACCTCTTTATAACGCTCTTCCTCAGTAATAAGACCACGTTTATAGTTCTTTGTGATCTTATCTACAGTATCCTGTGCAGCCTTGATCATCTCAGGCTTCTGCGGCGGCACGGTCATATCAGAAATAGATACAGTCATGGCAGCTCTTGTAGAATACTTGTAACCCATAGCTTTGATAGAGTCCAGAACCTCAGCAGTCTTGGTTGCTCCGTGAGTATTAATAACTTTTTCAAGGATCTGTTTCAGCTGTTTCTTACCAACCAGGAAGTCAACCTCAAGAAGAAGTTCATTTCCCGGAATGCTTCTGTCAACAAATCCAAGATCCTGCGGCAGGATCTCATTGAACAGGAAACGTCCCAGTGTAGACTGTACATTGCCTGTGAAAGTACTTCCATCCGGCATTATCTTACTGCAGCGGACAAGAATCTTGGACTGCAGAGTAATTACCTGGTTCTCATATGCCAGAATTGCCTCGTTTACACTCTTGAAGAACTTGCCTTCTCCCTTGTTTCCAGGTCTTTCCTGTGTCAGATAGTAAATACCAAGAACCATATCCTGTGAAGGAACAGCTACCGGTCCACCATCAGAAGGTTTCAGAAGGTTGTTCGGAGACAGAAGCAGGAAACGGCACTCTGCCTGTGCTTCCTGTGACAGCGGAAGATGGACAGCCATCTGGTCACCATCGAAGTCAGCGTTGAAAGCGGTACAAACAAGCGGATGAAGCTTAATAGCCTTACCTTCTACAAGGATCGGCTCAAACGCCTGGATACCCAGACGATGCAGTGTAGGTGCACGGTTCAGCATAACCGGATGTTCTTTGATAACGTCTTCCAGAACATCCCATACAGCTGGCTCAAGCTTCTCTACCATCTTCTTGGCATTCTTAATATTGTGAGAGGTGCCGTTTGCTACCAGTTCTTTCATAACGAAAGGCTTAAACAGCTCGATTGCCATCTCTTTTGGCAGACCGCACTGATAAATCTTCAGCTCTGGTCCAACAACGATAACGGAACGTCCGGAGTAGTCAACACGCTTACCAAGAAGGTTCTGACGGAAACGTCCGGATTTACCTTTCAACATATCAGAAAGGGATTTCAGGGCTCTGTTTCCAGGACCTGTAACCGGGCGGCCACGACGACCATTGTCGATCAGGGCGTCAACTGCTTCCTGAAGCATACGTTTCTCATTGCGGACAATGATATCCGGAGCACCAAGCTCCAGCAGTCTTTTCAGACGATTATTACGATTAATGATTCTTCTGTACAGATCATTCAGGTCAGATGTTGCAAAACGTCCACCATCCAGCTGTACCATAGGACGCAGATCCGGCGGAATAACCGGAATTGCAGTCATGATCATCCACTCAGGTCGGTTTCCTGATTCGCGGAAAGACTCTACAACTTCCAGTCTCTTGATGATTCTGGCACGTTTCTGTCCGGTTGCATCAACAAGTTCAGCTTTCAGTTCAGCAGCGTCTTTTTCAAGATCAATTGCTTTGAGCAGTTCCATAATGGATTCTGCTCCCATACCTACACGGAAATTATATCCATATGCTTCACGAGCATCCTGATACTCTTTCTCTGTAAGTACCTGCTTGTACTGAAGTCCGGAATCAGCCGGATCCAGTACGATATAGTTAGCAAAGTATAAAACTTTTTCCAATGTTCTCGGCGACAGATCAAGGATCAGTCCCATACGGGACGGAATACCCTTGAAATACCAGATATGGGATACCGGAGCAGCAAGCTCGATATGTCCCATACGTTCTCTTCTGACAGATGCTTTTGTAACTTCTACACCGCATCGGTCGCAGACAACACCTTTATAACGGATTTTTTTATATTTACCACAATGGCACTCCCAGTCCTTACTTGGCCCGAAAATTCTTTCACAGAAAAGTCCGTCCTTCTCCGGTTTCAGAGTACGGTAGTTGATGGTTTCCGGTTTCGTTACCTCACCTCTGGACCACTCTCTGATCTTCTCAGGGGACGCCAGTCCGATCTTGATGGCATCGAAAGTCATTGGCTGATATGTTTCATTTGATGTGGTTGATTCTGCCATGTATTCTTTCCCCTTTCTACTCGTTGTCTTCATCATCGTAGGACTCGTCGAAGTCAATGAAATCATCATCGTCTTCCTCATCCTCTTCAACATCTACAAGTTCTTCACCTTCGAATTCCTGTTTGGTGTAACCATGTTTTCCGAAGGACTCTTCTTCTCTGTGATGTCTGCTGTCACCTTCGATTACAGAACGAAGGTCTGTATCACCATAATCTACTGTTTCCAGCAGATGTACTTCTGTATTGTCATCTCTGAGGACTTTGACATCCAGACCCAGAGACTGAAGTTCTTTCAGAAGAACTTTGAAGGACTCAGGGATACCTGGTTCAGGAATATTGTCGCCCTTGATGATTGCTTCATAAGTCTTAACACGTCCAACAACGTCATCGGACTTAACTGTCAGGATTTCCTGCAGTGTATACGAAGCACCATATGCCTCCAGAGCCCAAACCTCCATCTCACCGAAACGCTGTCCACCAAACTGAGCTTTACCACCCAGAGGCTGCTGTGTAACAAGTGAGTAAGGACCTGTAGAACGCGCATGGATCTTATCATCAACCAGATGATGCAGTTTCAGGTAATGCATGTGTCCGATTGTTACACGACCGTCGAAGTATTCACCTGTACGTCCGTCACGGAGCTGTACTTTACCATCTCTGGAAATCGGAACACCTTTCCACAATTCTCTGTGATCTTTGTGTTCATCCAGATATTCCATAACATCAGGTGCAAGTGTATCCTGATATTTTGCACGGAATTCTTCAAAATCTTCAATATTTACATAATCATTTGCCAGTTCCAGAGTATCCTGGATATCAATTTCACTCGCACCATCAAATACCGGTGTGGAAACGTTGAATCCAAGTGCTTTGGCAGCAAGACTTAAGTGGATTTCAAGGACCTGACCGATATTCATACGTGAAGGTACACCCAGTGGGTTCAGTACGATATCCAGTGGACGTCCGTTCGGCAGGAATGGCATATCCTCAACAGGAAGTACACGGGAAACAACACCCTTGTTACCATGACGACCAGCCATCTTGTCACCAACAGAAATCTTACGTTTCTGAGCAATATAAATACGTACTGCCTGATTTACTCCAGGAGACAGCTCATCGCCATTCTCTCTTGTAAATACTTTGGCATCTACGATAATACCATATTCTCCGTGAGGAACTTTAAGGGAAGTATCACGAACTTCTCTTGCTTTCTCACCAAAGATTGCACGCAGAAGACGTTCTTCTGCTGTCAGCTCTGTTTCTCCCTTAGGAGTAACTTTACCAACAAGAATATCGCCGGCACGAACCTCTGCACCGATACGGATAATACCACGCTCATCCAGATCTTTCAGTGCGTCATCACCGACACCCGGAACATCTCTTGTGATCTCTTCCGGTCCAAGTTTTGTATCACGTGCTTCTGCTTCATATTCTTCAATATGAACAGAAGTATAGACATCGTTCTGTACCAGTCTCTCACTTAACAGAACAGCATCCTCATAGTTGTAACCTTCCCATGTCATGAATCCGATCAGCGGGTTCTTACCAAGAGCAAGCTCACCATTTGCAGTAGACGGACCATCTGCGATAACCTGTCCTGCTTCTACATGTTCACCCTGGAATACGATCGGCTTCTGGTTGTAGCAGTTACTCTGGTTACTGCGGAGGAATTTTGTAAGATGATAATCATCTTTTGTTCCATCATCATTCTTGATACTGATATCTGTAGATGTGGAACGAAGAACGGTACCGGACTTCTTAGCCAGAACGCATACACCTGAGTCAACAGCCGCTTTTGTTTCCATACCAGTTCCTACTACAGGAGCTTCTGTTGTAAGAAGCGGTACTGCCTGACGCTGCATGTTGGATCCCATCAGCGCACGGTTAGCATCATCGTTCTGAAGGAAAGGAATCAGCGCTGTCGCTACAGAAAATACCATCTTAGGTGATACGTCCATGTAATCAAACATACGTTTCTCATATTCCTGAGTCTCTTCACGGAATCGACCGGATACGTTTTTGTGGAGAAAATGTCCCTCTTCATCCAATGGCTCATTTGCCTGAGCTACATGATAGTTATCTTCCTCATCAGCTGTCATATATACAACATCATCTGTTACGATCGGATTTGACGGATCTGTTTTATCGATTTTACGATAAGGAGCCTCAATAAATCCATACTCATTGATTCTTGCATAAGATGCAAGGGAGTTGATCAGACCGATGTTAGGACCTTCAGGAGTCTCAACAGGGCACATACGTCCATAATGAGAATAGTGGACATCTCGTACCTCGAATCCGGCTCTGTCTCGTGACAGACCGCCAGGTCCCAGTGCAGAAAGACGTCTCTTATGTGTCAGCTCACCAAGAGGGTTATTCTGATCCATGAACTGTGACAGCTGAGATGAACCAAAGAACTCCTTAACTGCTGCTGTTACCGGTTTGATATTGATCAGGGACTGTGGAGAAATACTCTCTGTGTCCTGAGTTGTCATACGTTCACGTACAACTCTTTCCAGTCTGGAAAGACCGATACGATACTGATTCTGAAGGAGTTCACCAACAGAACGGATACGACGGTTACCCAGATGGTCGATATCGTCATCATTTCCGATGCCATATTCCAGATGCATATTGTAGTTAATGGAAGCCAAAATATCTTCTTTGGTAATATGCTTCGGAATAAGATCATGGATATCTCTCTTAATAGCGGCTTTGATGTCTTCGAGATTATCATTTTCTTCCAGGATTTTTTCAAGCACCGGATAGTATACTAATTCTGTAACACCCAGTTCTTTTGGATCACAGTCAAGATCTACATGAGCTGTAATATCAACCATCATGCTGGAAAGAACTTTGATCTTACGTTCTTCACCCTGAATCCATACAAATGGTACTGCTGCATTCTGAATCTTGTCTGCAAGCTCGATTGTTACGTTTGTGCCTTCCTCTGCAAGGATTTCTCCTGTAGACGGATCAACAACAGCTTCTCCGAGCTTATGTCCTACAATACGTTTATTAAAATGAAGTTTCTTATTAAATTTATAACGGCCGACCTTGGCAAGGTCATATCTTCTCGGATCGAAGAACATAGCCATGATAAGACTCTCTGCACTCTCTACTGCAAGAGGCTCACCCGGACGGATCTTCTTATACAGTTCAAGAAGACCTTCCTGATAATTGGTAGATGTATCCTTGGTAAAACTTGCAAGGATCTTCGGCTCTTCACCGAATAATTCTACGATTTCTGCATTGGTGCCGATACCAAGGGCACGAATCAGCACAGTGATCGGAACCTTACGGGTTCTGTCCACACGTACATAGAATACATCATTGGAATCTGTTTCATATTCCAGCCATGCACCTCTGTTCGGAATAACAGTACTGGAAAACAGTCTCTTACCAAGTTTATCATGTGCAATTGCGTAATAAATTCCAGGGGAACGTACCAACTGGCTGACGATAACACGCTCAGCACCATTAATAACAAAAGTACCTGTTTCTGTCATTAACGGAAGATCTCCCATGAAGATCTCGTGTTCGTTGATTTCCTCTGTTTCTTTATTGATCAGTCGCACGCGAACCTTCAAAGGTGCCGCGTAAGTTACGTCACGTTCTTTACACTGTGCGATGGTATATTTTGCATCTTTAGCGTCATACGTGAAATCGATGAATTCCAGGCTAAACTTTCCGCCATAATCCGCGATCGGAGAAATATCATCAAACACTTCTTTGAGGCCCTCATCGAGAAACCACTTATAGGAATCTTTCTGGACTTCAATCAAATTCGGCATTTCCAGAACTTCTTTTTGTCTCTGGTAGCTCATGCGCATGCTTTTTCCAGTTTTTACAGAACGAATTCTGTTTTTTTCCATTGACGTTTCACCCCTGTTTTTTTATTATTTATTACAACATGATCCCGCCTGACCTTTAGGCAGGCATATCTAGCCATAATATAGCATCCTCCACTTTAACATAAGAAAAAAAGTGTGTCAAGCACTTTTTTTGATTTTTTTACATTTTTCAAAAAAAAGATTCTGTTCCTTCTATACATACGATGTATGGATATCCGGAACAGAATCTTTTTTATCACACATACTTACTTCACAATAGTATTTACTGTTACTGTATTTCCGTATTTATCTTTTGAGACAAGTTTCAGAGCAGTATTCTTTTTTTGCTTCTTTATTTTAATAACGTACTGTTTCTTTTTGTTTACGGATGATACACCCAGCTTTGTCTGTTTTCCGGAACGCCGCGCATAGGCAATAACTGTCTGGCTACCTGATGCAGTTCCGCTTATAGCTGTACTTCTTGATGTAACAGCTCTGCATGAAGGACGGTTGATGCCGGTCCATCCTTTGCAGCTTTTTACATATACCGCCTGAACCTTTCCGTTTTCACAAAATGTATTCTTTTTCATGACCGGTATTACAGATGCATATGCATAAACACCATTCCCCCTATTTTTCTCCGCACGGTTTCCTGATACTTCGGATACTTTTGATTTCCAGAGCAAAATACCACTTTTTGCATTTGATGTCACACGATTGCTTTTTACCCTGACTCCGCCGGCCACATACTCAATTTTCACGCCATGATTTTTGTTGGATAAACAGATATTACCAAGAACATTATTGTTCTTTCCTGCATTTACACGTATTCCCGAGCCGGCCACTGATTTAACAGTATTCTTCTGTGCAGTGGATGAAGTATTTACAGATTGCAGATAAATTCCATCTCCGCCTGCTCTGGAAACAGTATTCTGCTCTACAAGATTTCTCTGTTCTGATCCTGCTGCATAGACAGAACCGGAGAGATAAATTCCCGTATTTGCAGTTCCGGACACTGTATTCCTGCTGATAACGCTTCCTCTGGAATCCTGGGCATAAATCCCAAAATTGGAATATGAAGAAGTTTTTTTCATTGTTACCTGATTATCTGTTACGGTATCTGTGTCAGTAAGAGACATGCTGATTCCGTTTCCATATCCGCTGATCTGATTATCTTCTACAGTCACACCTTTCACCGGATATATCTTTTTAGGGAGCACAGCTCCATCTTTTTTCATATTATAGCCTGAAACTTTTATACCACTGCAGATCCATGCAATTCCACCAATACTGGTAGTTCTGGCAAGACTGATGTAGTTTCCTGCCACACGAAGATTCCTGTTTTTCAGCATGTCCGGCCCATCATCATAGCCTGGCGTCTGGTGTGTATTGCTGCTCACAGAAGAAATGTCCACTCCATTTCCCACATTTACCATGGTATTATTTTCTGCTGTAGAATCTTCATAATTCATAAACCTTATACAGCGTTTTTTTACATTATGGAAAGTATTATTCGTAACTGTGATCCTTTTATATGTTTTTCCGGACATCATACTGTGCGTTCCCAGCCCTGTAAAGACATCTTCGAACACATTTCCATCGATCACAAAATCTTCACAGGTCGTTCCATCATAAGGTCTGTACTGCGGAAAAACATTGCTCTCATCTGTACAGCAGTCGATCTGAATACATTCCTGTCCGCCTTCCACATAATTCTTATAATAGCCACTGAATGTACAGCCTGTGATCTTGGCATTTTTCACTCCGCCAAATTCCAGAAAATGAGATTTCAGATTATTAAGAAATGTAGCATTTTTAATCGTAACATTCGTAGCATGTCCAATGCAAAATCCCACAAATCCGCCTGGTGCATCCTTATTTTCCACACACTGATAATTGTAGTCCCAGGTTCCTCCATCGATCACAATGTTGCGATATCCATCATATCCGCCTTCTGAATCTTTGGTATTTCCAAGACGGAGGATCAGATGTTTGGTGGTAGACGTTTTTGTAATATTAGCGTCTCTTGCATATAAGTACATATTACTGTACATGCAAAGTGTACCTGTCAGTTCATAATTTCCCGGTGGAATTATGATCTTGCAGGGATTTTCATCTGTGGCCTGATCTTTCAGTTCAAGAAACAGTGTGTTCAAGGGTGCTGTGATATCCTGTCCTTCCTCAACTTCCAGAGTCACAGTCTGATAAGTTCCAAGTTCTCCATCTGAAGCATCTCCTGCGGAAAAATCCCCAGCAGCATTGGCATCATCTGTAAAATCAGTCTGTGCCTGACCTGCGCCTTCATCAGCTTTATTATTATCCGGCTCTGCGACGTTTTCTACATTACCGTTTTCCTGCTGAAGCTGAAGTTCTTCGGAACCGTTATCGCCGTTCTCCGTTCCTTCGGAAAAATCTGCCGGCAATTCTCCGCTGATACTGCCATCTGCTGTCTGAATATCCTCACCGCCAGCTTCCGTTGCTGCATTGTCAGAAATATTCTTATTTGTGTCAAAATCTCCATCTGTGCTTCCATCTGAAAATGCGTCTTCAGTTGAATTTTCCGATATTTCCTCATCCCCCGGTGCCTCTGATACATCCACTGCTTCTACAGCACCTGACTCTATTTTTGTCCAGGATGCCTGTGATGCAGGAACCACACTGCCATCGTTATCCAGCACAAGCGGATCCAGATCCTGTTCCGGCATATTTTCCTCTTCTTCAAGCTCCTCCTGCTGCTGCATTGCAGCTTCCTGAGCCCGAAGTTCATCCAGAGGATTTTTCACGTTTACAGTTATATTTTTTACATTTTTTCCGACAGACACTGTCTTGGCTGCCGTCGGAAAAGAAACTCCTGTGATTCCCAACGCAGCAGCAAGGATACAGGCCATTATTTTTCGTTTCATATTCCATCCACCCTTTCCTATCTCCTTTATTATCCTTTCTTTTTCTTCAAAAAGCAAGATTTACCCTGGATTTTTCACTAAAAAAGGCTGCTGTGCCGCCGGTAAACCGGCAGGCACA
>ENA-OPBL01001784-OPBL01001784.1-human-gut-metagenome-genome-assembly--contig:-NODE-1784-length-17740-cov-3.050551_pt1 | contig 17740 bp, 17 predicted proteins | sample MGYA00241073_ERZ501461 | MGnify/ENA primary metagenome ERZ501461 (study PRJEB25962, sample SAMEA2042630) | human gut metagenome | biome: human gut; feature: human-associated habitat; material: faeces... | reverse complement strand
CTCGTCGGCATATTTCTTCAGCGTCGACGTGAGGCCGCGGCGGAAGCCCGTGAGGTGCGTGCCGCCCTCTATGGTGTTGATGTTGTTGACGTAAGAGTGTATGTTCTCGTTGTAGTCGGTGTTGTACATCACGGCCACCTCGATGGGTATGCCCTGCTTCTCGGTCTTGAGGTAAATCACGTCGTCGAAGAGGTGGGTGCGGTGCCTGTCGATGTACCTCACAAACTCCTTCAGCCCGTCCTTGGCGTGGAAGACCTCCTGCCGTGTCTTGCCTTCCTCGTCGGGGCGCAGGTCGGTCAGGGTGATGGTTATGCCGGCGTTGAGGTATGCCAGCTCGCGCATGCGCTTGGCAATGATGTCGTATTTGAATTCGGTGGTGGCGGTGAAGATGGCAGGGTCGGGCCAGAACTGCTGGCGCGTGCCTCTCTGCTCGGTCTCGCCCACTATCTTGACAGGGTAGAGGGGCTTGCCCTTCTCATACTCCTGCTGGTATATCTTGCCGTCGCGGAACACCTGCGAGAGCATCTTCACCGACAGGGCGTTGACGCAGCTCACGCCCACTCCGTGCAGTCCGCCGCTCACTTTGTATGAGCCTTTGTCGAACTTGCCGCCGGCGTGGAGCACGGTCATCACCACCTCCAGGGCCGACTTGTGCAGCTTCTTGTGCTCGTCGACGGGGATGCCGCGCCCGTTGTCGACGACCGTGATGGAGTTGTCGGCGTGGACCGTCACCTGAATCTCGGTGCAGAAACCGGCCATGGCCTCGTCGACGGAGTTGTCAACGATCTCCCACACCAGGTGATGAAGACCGCTGGCGCTCGTCGAGCCAATGTACATACCCGGGCGCTTACGAACGGCCTCGAGACCTTCGAGAATCTTAATCTCGCCGCCATCGTAATCGTTTTCGTTTGCCACACGTCCTCCTTCAGTTAAGAAAATGTGTACAGCCTTACTAGTTTATCGTAAAAAAATACCCTCGGGAACGAGGGTATTTGGCTCTACAAGGCCACCAGATGCGATTTAAGGCTCTTTTTTGCCCTGCACGCCCTTGGCCCACTCGGCACTGGCTCTCATGGCGTTCTCGAGGGCCTCGCGCAGTTTTTGGTCCTCGATGGGTGCCACTTGGTGCTCGATCTCGGCACGTTCGGCATCGCTGAGGTCGGCATGCGGAGCCGGCGGACGCTCGGCCACGGCCGGACGCAGGCGCTCTTTTGCAGCGGGCGGTGTGTGGCCGGGGGCGGTCGTCTTGAACACCAGGCCGTCGACGTGCGCGCCGGCGCGCTCCATGCGCGCGCGGATAATCTCGCGCAAAAGTGTCATCTCCTGCGTCCATGAGGGCGAATCGAGGTACACCAGCAGTTCGTTGGACTCGGGCAGGTAGCGCAGCCCCGTCACATGGCGTCCCTCGCGCGTGCCCGAGCACACTGCATTCCAGGCGTGATAGACCGCACGAGACTCCTCCGCAGCCTCCATCTGCGCGCGGCGCTCAGGTGTCGCGGCCGCCAGGATGCGCTGCCGCTCGGCATCCAAAAAGCCGCCAAAGGCAACCATTCCGTTCTCGCGCTCGTAATTAGCACGTCTCACCCATGCTCACCACCTTGGCTCGATCAAGCAGGTCATCGGTAAAATACCCCAGATTGGTGGTGGTTATGACTGTCTGGATATCATCACCGATCAGCTGCAGAAAAGCGCCTCGGCGCCCGGCGTCGAGCTCGCTCATCACGTCGTCCAAGAGCAGCAGCGGCGCGGTGCCCAAGATATCACGCGCCACGGCCACTTCTGCCCCCTTCCAGGCAAGCACCAGCGTTCGCTGCTGGCCCTGGCTGGCAAATGAACGGGCCGATCGACCCGCGACGGAAAACTCAATCTCGTCGCGATGCGGACCCACGAGCGTCACGCCTCGGCGGATCTCCTCGTCGGCGCGCTCATCGAGCGCCGAGAGCATGTGCTCATACGCCCAACCCTTGAGCTCGTCGCGATCCTCGGTGCCAGGCAGGTCGCCAAGCGTGGACACATAGGACACACCGGCGGGCTCGCCGGATGCCACGCGGCCATAGGCGTCACGCACATGGCCCGACAGCCGGTCGAGCAGAGCCAGACGGTGCACGAGCAGGGCCGAACCGGCGCGGGCAATAGATTCGTTCCAGGCACCGAGCATCTCGCGGCAGCACCAGGTCTCCTTGAGCAGGGCATTGCGCTGGGTCACGCAGCGCGCGTAGGCACTAGCCAGATCGGCATAGCGCGCACTCAGCTGAACGCCAAAGTCATCGAGTGCGGTGCGGCGCACACTGGCACCCCGCTTGACCATATCCAGGTGGTCCGGGCAAAACAGAACGCTCGGCAGTACCCCGCGCACGCCGGACGCAGCGCAGCGCTTGCCGTTGCGACTAAACGAACGCTTGCCATCTTCCACGCTCAGTCCCATGTCCAGCACGCGCCCATCGCCTTCGAGCCTCAGCTCGACCTTGCATGAGCCCGCGCCGTCGTGCACGAGCTCGGCTGCGGTCGGATGCCTAAACGAGGCGCCACTCGTCAGTAGCTGCAGCGCCTCTATGAGGTTGGTCTTTCCCGCCGCGTTGGGACCCGCGAGCACTGTCACACCGTCGCTCAGGGCAAGGCGATAACTGTCGAAGCTGCGATAGCGCGCAACGGAAAGATCGCGTGCGAACATGGTCATGGGCAGTGCTAGATGCGTACCGGCATGACCAGGTACAGGTAGTTGATCTTGTCGTAGGACTTGAAGATGCCAGCCTGCGAATAGCTCTTGAGCTCCAGCGTGATTTCCTTCTCCTTGGACAAGGCATTGAGGCAGCCAAAGATGTAGTGGTAGTTGAAGGCGATGGTGCCCGACTCGCCCTCGGCCTCGACATCGATCGTCTCCTGCGCCAGATCCTGGTCGTTGGAAATGGAGGACAGGCCCATCTGGCCGTTCTCGACGTCAATCTCAAACTTGACAGCGGGGTTGGCGCTCGCGATAACGGCCACACGCTTAAGGGCGGCGTTAAAGGCGGCTACGTCGATCTTGACGCTCGTCACGCACGAATCGGGGATGAGCTGCTTGTAATTGGGATATACGCCCTCGATGCGGCGCGACACGTAGGTGGTGTTGCCGGCCTCAAAGACAACCTGGGTGTCGGTGGCGCCGATCATGATAGTAGCCTGGCTGGCCATGATGCTCAGAGCATCGTTGAAGGCGTCGGCAGGCACGTTGAGCTCAAAGGAACCTTCGAGGGTCGAGGTCTCGACCTGCGTATCGCACACGGCCAGTCGGAAGGAGTCGGTCGCGACCAGGCGCACGGTGTTGTTCTCGACCTTCATGTGCACGCCGCCCAGGATGGGGCGGGCCTTGTCAGTCGAGGTGACGCGCCATACGCGGCTTACCATTTCGGACAGAATATCGGTCGGCAGTTCGACGGCGCTCTCGATGGCGTATGCCGGGAACTCGGGGAAGTCGTTGGCATCGAGCGTATTGAGGCGGAAAGAGCTCTTCTCGCAGCCAATCAAAACCTGACGCTCGGACAGCTCAAAGGTGACCGGGGCATCGGGAAGGGTCTTGGTGATGTTGGAGAGCATCTTGCAGGGAATCACCATCTCGCCCTCCTCTTCGACATGAGCCGCAATGCGGTGACGAATCGAGATGGTGTAGTTGGAGGTCTGGAATTCCAAGATGCCGTCTTGTGCCTTAACGAGCACGCCCGACAGAATGGGAAGGGTGGATGCCGAAGCGACGCCTTTCATAACGACGCCGATGGCTTGCGTAAGCGAGCTCTGGCTGACGGTGAATTTCATCTTTTAATACCTTTCTATAGATATAAAAATATCTTAATAATAGTAATAGTACTGACGAAACTGTTGATTACTCCTAAAAGTGCAGGTCAGCCCTAAAAAGAGAATCGACAGGAACCTGTGTGCAACCGGGCATGTTTTCCACGTTCAAAACCTGCGCAAAACTTTTCATCACCGCGTCTCGAGTTTTTGACACCTTATAACCGCCGTTTCGACAAGTTTTCAACAGGTGTGTCCATTTACCTACGAGCGCAGTGTAATTTTATCGCGCAGCGACTTGAGGTCTTCGGTAACGGTCCGGTCTTCCTGAATCATCTTCTGAACCTTTTTATAGCTCGTGCTGACGGTCGAGTGGTTGCGGTTGCCAAACTCGGCGCCCACGGCCGTCGTCGTCATCTCGCACATCTCGATCGCCAGATAGATAGCGATATGGCGCGCCTTGGCGATATTGGCGTTGCGGCGAGGCCCGATGAGTTCCTCGTGCGTCACGCCGTATTGCTCCTCGATGACGGACTGGACCGTCTGCACATTGATCTTCTTGGCCGATGTGTCGAAGTACTGGTTGGCGATGGCGTCGATGTCGTCAAAGGTGAGCTCCCCGCCCTCGCGCTCGCGATCGCCCGCTTCGCCGGCACAACGCTCGCAAAAGCTCTCGAGCTCGCGGATGTTGGTGCCCGAGACCTCGGCCATGTGTTTAAAGTGCGCGTCGGTCAGATGTCCGCCGTCGCCCCCGTAGGCCGCCAGCAGCGAGTCGTTGCCCACCTCGGGCGCGGCGGCGATCGTGTTCTCGTAATAACGCTGCAAAATCTTGTACTTCATCTCGTAGCTGGGCTCCGCCACCAGGCACAGCAGACCGGCATTAAAGCGACTGGTCAGGCGCTCGTCCATATTAAGGTCCTTGGGCGCGCGGTCGGCGGCGATCACGACCTTCTTGTTGTTGCGGATAAATTCGTCCATCAACTGGAAGAAGTAATCCACGCTCGCGCGCTTGCCGATGATGTTCTGGATGTCATCGATGATAAGCACGTCGACGCCGTGGTACGCCTGCATAATGGGGGCGTTGCTCTTCTTTTGGCGGTCGAATTCCGTCATCAAGTCGTCCAGATATGCCTGCGAGTTGGCGTACTTCACCTTGATCTCGGGCGATTTCTCTGCCAGCTCATTTTTGATGGCGAGCAGCAGGTGCGTCTTGCCCAGGCCCGATTTGCCGTAGATGAACAGCGACGTGCAGGTACCGGGCGTGTCTGCAAGCATGGCGAATTTGAGCGCCGATCGGTAGGCAAGGCTGTTCTCCGGTCCGAAGACGAAGTTTTCAAACGTGAATTTCGAATTCGCTGCGAGGGGTGCCCCGTCCGCGTTTTTCTCGACTGCCGTCGGGGTCGCCGAAGGTGCTGCCGGCGCTGCGGACGAACTCGCGCTTTTCGCCGGTGGCCTGCCATTCATTTGGGTCATCATGCGGCGGAAATCGTCGGCGGATAACGTGTTTTTGATTGCAATGCCCGATTCCTCGCCGGGTGTCGCCTCGTGTGCGACGGGCATGTGCGTGGCGGTCGGGATGGGCGAGGGGGCTGGCTCTACCGCCGATGCGACCGAAGCGGTCGGCTGGGGTGCCATGGTTTCACGGGAAACATCGTCGCGTCGAGGCTCGGGCGCCGTAGTTGCCGGTCGCTACCGGGTGAGTGACCGGGGCCGTATTTGCCGAGGCGCCTTGCGGTGCCACGATATTGAGCGCGATCGGCGCAAAGGCGATGTCTTCCAGATAGGCCTCGATGGTCGGCTGATGCTTTTTGAGCTGAGCGATGGCAAAGCGTGAAGGGGCCTCAATCGTCAGAGTGTCCTCGGTTAAGCTCACAGCGCGCGATTGTCCCAGCATATTGATGAGGCGTGCATCTTGGCCGTCGCGCTGGCAAAAGGCGATGGCATCTCCCAGGATGATGCTTGCTTCCTCGTCCACTGTTTCTCCCGTTCCTTAACTTTGGGCTCGCACGCGAGCGCTGCCTATTTCGGTCAGATGATATTTCTGGCCATGTTTGATTACCAAGCCGGCTTGTGCCAAGTCGTTGAGCGTTCGCGACCACGTGGGCGCTGAGTTTCCAAACGCTCGTGCCAGGTCGGTTGCGCCACACTCTTGGTTTTGAGCCAGATAGCCCAGTGCCGCTTCGCCGCGCTCGCTCACAAATACGTCTTGCTGCGGCTGTGCATATTGATTCGCCGCATTAGGATACATCATTTGAGCTGCTGGTTGTTGAGAACTCTGCATGGGCAGCAGCTGCTGTTGAAAACTTTGCGGCCACTGTTGATAAGGCTGCGGAGGCATCTGCTGGGCCCATGGGTTGTACTGCGCCTGTGGCATCTGTTGGTATGGCTGCTGGTATCCCAGCGGGTATTGCTGGGGGTATGCCTGCGCATATCCCGTTTGCGGCGCGTATTGAGCCGGATACCCTTGTGGGTTCGGTTGATAGGACATCTGCTGTGCAGTCGATGCACCCGCCATCTGCTGCAAGGTTCCCACATCCTGGCCCATCGCTGGCTTTACATCGGGTATGTTCTGCGGAATCGCGCCCGAGGGTGCCTGGGGCTCTTGCACGGGGGGCATGCCAGGCTGCTGCATGGGGGCCATTTGCTGTTGCATCTGTTGCATCGTTGCGGGTTGCTGCGTGAAGGCGCCCGGCATGGGATATGCCTGCTGCTCTGCTTCGGGTCGCACGGCTGCCCCGCGCCCGCCAGCACGCTCGATTTCCTGAACGCGCTTGGGGTTCAGGCTTACCGTCACGACGGTGCCATTGCCCATGTTGTCCTCGATGGAGACGGCGCCGCCGGCGTTTTCCAAGTACTCCTGTACCATGGGAAACCCGGCGCCGGTGCCGCGGATATACCGTTTCATCTTGCTGTTTGCGCTGGTTACGCCAAAGTCGAAGGCACGCTCTTTGTCGTCGATGCCCGGACCCTGATCGGCAAAGCGGATGGTATCGCCGCCGTCGAGAATCGAGATGATGGGCTCTGCAAAATGCGCGTGGATAAAGTTTTCGACAATCTCGCGGATAACCATCAACGAGATGCGTCCTCCCTGCTCCTTCATGCACTGGTAGACGGTGTTGGTTGTCTCTTCCAGGTAGGTACGGACGTCTTGCGGTTCGATGACGATGACACGCGGTGTCGACAGCATGTCGTCGTAGACCGCGATGCGCGCTGCATACATGGCCTTCGGTGCTTGTGCGGTGACCTGCTCGCTCTCGTTGCGTTTTTCGCGCACGCCGGTGATGTGCTCGTTGTCGGGTGCCGGATCACCGGAATCGACCATGGTGTAGAAGTCGTCAGACATGCCGCTCGCAATCTTTCAAAAGGTTTTGAACAAATAGTAGCTCACCGCGCAATGTTTCTCATCTTTCGACAAGTTTTCAAAACCTGTTGAAAACTTTGGAAAACGGGCGAAAAGTTCTCAACATTTCCAACACGACCTGTTGAAAACTCGATGAAATTTCGTGAAAAGTTGCCTGCTGCATCAAGTGCCGATTCTGCTTATGGGGGAACCGTGTACTCTTTGCAACCTTTTACCTTTGATTTCTTGACATTTGAACATTGATTTCCCTACAATCTTCAAGCTCACGTGTCTATATCTGCGTCCGCGCCCCCGCGGACACTCGAAATGCAGCAGGAGGAACTTAAGATGAAGCGTACGTATCAGCCTAATAAGCGTAAGCGTGCCAAGACCCATGGCTTCCGTGCCCGTATGGCCACTAAGGGTGGTCGTGCCGTGCTCGCCCGTCGTCGCGCCAAGGGCCGCAAGCGTCTCACTGTCTAGCAGCGATACACACATCTCGCATGAAGACTATTAAGTCTCGGCAAGATTTCGAGCATGTGTTCAGTCAGGGGCGTCGTTTCAATCACCCTCTGATTCGAATGACCATATGTGAATCGGTTGGCGAAGGCGACTCCGGAAGGGTCGCCTTCGTTGGTGCTAAACGACTCGGTTGTGCTGTGGTGCGCAACCGATCTAAGCGTGTGATGCGCGAGGCCGCCCGCAGCTGTGGATTTCCCGTTGCGGGTTATGACATCATCTTGTTCGCGACTCCCAAGACGAGGGTTTCCTCGCCGGAGGAGATGGACAAGGCGTTGCGTTCGCTTATGAAACGCGCCGGCGTTGCCGGGGAGGAGCGATGAGCAATCACGTTTTGCGACGTGTTGCCATCGCTCCTATTCGCATATATCAACAGGTTGTTTCGCCCTTATTACCTGACGCCTGCATTTATTACCCAACGTGCTCGCAATACGCCGTTCAGGCGATTGAGAAGTACGGTGTTTTGAGAGGCTGCTGGCTTGCCGTGAGGCGCATCGCTCGCTGCAATCCCCTGCACGTCGGCGGTTATGACCCTGTGCCTTAGCGGGCACTCGCTATCGGAGGAAAACTTACATGTGGGATTGGATCGTTAACATCCTTTTCGAGCTGCTCAAGCTCATCCAGACCTTTGCGGTCGACTGGGGCCTGTCCATCATCATCCTGGTGGTCATCATCCGTCTGCTGCTGACGCCGCTCATGCTCAAGTCGACCAAGTCGACGGCTCGCATGCAGGTGCTGCAGCCCAAGATGCTCGAGATCCAGGAGCGCTACGCCGACGACCCCCAGCGTCAGGCCGAGGAGATGCAGAAGTTCTACAGCGAGAACAAGTTCAATCCGCTGGCCGGCTGCCTGCCGCTTCTGATTCAGATGCCCATCCTTATCGCCCTGTTCACGCTTCTGCGCAACCTGCCGCAGTACTTTAACGAGGGCACGTTCTCGTTCTTCAACATCCTGCCCGATCTGACCACCACGCCGAGCGCCTCTTTTGCCGATGGCTTTATGGTTGCGCTGCCTGCGCTGGTTTGCCTGATCCTGTTCGCTGTCTTGACCCTGATTCCGCAGCTGTATATGTCTCGCAATCAGACTGGTCAGCAGGCCCAGAGCATGCGTATGATGGCCGTCGTCATGACCGTCATGATGCTTTGGATGGGCTGGAGCCTGCCCGTCGGCGTTCTGCTGTACTACGATGTGTCTTCTGCTTGGCAGGTTATCCAGCAGATCTTCGTGACGCAGAAGGTTATCGACAAGGCCAAGGCCGATGAGGAGGAGCGCCTCAAGAACGCTCCGCTGCAGGTCGAAGTTACCCGTCGCGAGAAGAAGCCGCGTCCGCACAAGAAGAAGTAGTCGGGATATCAATCTTATTTAGGTACCTAACTTTTGGAGTACGTTATGTCTGAAGAGATCATCGAGGATATGCTTGAGGAGGTTGCCCCGCAGGTTGCGGGCGATTATCCCGAGATTGCACAGCGCTACAAGGCCGGTGAAGAGCTGACCGATGAGGAGCTCGACACCATTGCCGATGTTGCGATTTCCATTCTGCGTTCCATCCTTTCGCACTTCGATGCCGCCAACTCTCCTATTGATGAATACGAGGGCGACGAGGGCGAGCTGATTTTGGATGTTACCGCTCCTGATCTTGCTGTTCTCATTGGCCGTCATGGTCGTACCCTTGATGCCCTTCAGGTTATGTTCTCTTTGCTGGTGAGCCGCAAGCTTGGCTTTAAGTATCCGGTTGTGGTTGACGTTGAGGGCTACAAGAGCCGTCGTCAGGACAAGGTTGCCTCTATGGCTCAGTCTGCCGCCGAGCGTGCCATTCGTACTCATAAGAGTGTTTCCCTTCCGCCCATGAATGCCTATGAGCGCCGACTGGTTCATATTGCACTTCGTGGTAATGATGCCGTCGATACCCATTCTGAGGGTTCTGACCCTGATCGCCATGTGGTGATTGTTGCTCGATAATCTACTCGAGCTTATGCTAAGGGGGCGTGGTTTCCACGTCCCCTTTTTTTGTCAAAAGTTCTCGATACACTGATTTTTGTCAGAAAGGAGCTTCTGTTGTTTGTACTTACAGATCAGCAGGCTGACGAGATGCTGAGTCGTCTAACTTCCTTTTGCAAAGAGTATTCTTTGAGCGTAACTGATACTGAGCTAAGGAAATGTATTCAGCATTTGGATTTGGTTCTAGAAACAAATAAGACAACCAATCTCACCCGTATTCTTAACGTTGAAGATGCTGCGGTACTTCATATCCTCGACTCACTTGTTTTGCTTCCTTATGTCGATAAGGCTCCTGATGGAGCTTTGCTCGATATGGGAACAGGCGCAGGCTTCCCTGGTATTCCATTAACGATAACCACGCATCGTAAAGCTACTTATATTGACTCTGTTGGCAAAAAAGTTGATGCTGTCAATTCTTTTACTCATGCTCTCGGATTGAAATATGGTCATGCAGTCCATGATCGCCTTGAAGAATATGCTCGAAGCCATAAGAAGCAGTTCTCTGTCGTAACCGCCCGCGCACTGGCCCCTCTACCTACTCTTGTTGAGTATGCGGCTCCGTACCTCAAGGACGGAGGGCTATTTGTTATTACGAAGGGCAATCCATCGGATGAGGAGCTTACTTCCGGCATGTCAGCAGCTAAGATCTGTGGCTTCACTTTGCTTCTGAATGACGCAATCGATTTGCCTGAGGGCTTGGGCCACAGGGAGTTTATTGTTCTTAAGAAGAGTCATCCAGCATCCGTCTCATTGCCTCGTGCAAATGGCATGGCAAAGAAGAATCCGCTTGCCTAGATGTTTCACGTGAAACATAATGGATACTAACAACTTGCGGTGTTTCACGTGAAACATGGCGGTTGATATCGAATCGGAATGTTTCACGTGAAACATCCTCCGTTTGACAGCTTTAATACACACCAGGAGGGACCGTGGGATTTCGCGACGTTAAGCGTTCGAAGAGCGCAAAAGACACGCGTATTATTGCAATCATCAATCAAAAAGGCGGCGTCGGTAAGTCAACGACGGCTGTAAACCTTGCAGCAGCTCTGGGTGAACAGGGACGCAAGACACTGATTGTCGATTTTGATCCGCAGGGAAACAGTACCAGTGGATTTGGAATTGAAAAAGAAGACCTTAATCAATGCATCTATGATGCATTGCTGAATGATGTGCCGGCAGAATCGCTTGTTCTTGATACAAATTGCAAAAAGGTATTCGTTATTCCAGCGACAATTCAGCTTGCAGGCGCCGAAATAGAGCTCGTAAGCGCAATTGCTCGTGAAACCCGCCTCAAAGATTTGCTTGAGCCCATTCAAGACGAATTCGATTTTATTTTCATTGACTGTCCTCCTTCGCTTGGCCTGCTTACCATCAACGCTTTGACCGCAGCAGACAGCGTTTTGATTCCGATTCAGTGCGAGTATTACGCACTCGAGGGCGTTACGAAGCTGCTTGAGTCAATGAAGATGGTCAAATTACGTCTGAACAAGGGCTTAGACACCTATGGCGTGCTTATGACCATGTATGACTCGCGTACTTCTCTGTCGAATCAGGTTGTTGAGGAGGTTCAGTCGTACTTTGGTGATAAGGCTTTTAAGACTCTAATTCCTCGTACTGTAAAAATTTCTGAGGCTCCGTCTTTTGGAGAGCCGGTAATTACCTATGCACCTCAAAATAAGGGTGCAAAAGCGTATATGAATCTTGCAAAAGAGGTGATCAAGCGTGCCTAGTGCAAAGAAACGTGGCGGATTAGGACGTGGACTCAATGCGTTGGTCTCAGAAGCCGAGTATGAGACCGGCGGTTCGGCTGCATCGGCTTCAAATGCCGCATCTGAAACAAAACTACCTATTGAGGATATCGTTCCCAACCCTAATCAGCCGCGAATTCACTTTAACGAAACTGAACTTCGCGAGTTGAGCGAGTCAATCCAAGAACATGGCGTTTTGCAGCCGTTGTTGGTTCGTAAGCATGGAAATGGCTATGAGATTATTGCCGGTGAGCGTCGTTATCAGGCATCGAAACTCGCTGGCCTTGAAGAATTGCCTGTCATCATTAAGGAAGTTAATGATGAGGAAATGCTCGCGCTTGCACTTATAGAGAATCTTCAGCGTTCTGATCTGAATCCCGTCGAAGAGGCGAAGGGTTATCGTCAGCTCATTGATGCCAGCGGCATGACGCAGGAGGCGTTATCAAAGGCTGTCAGTAAGTCTCGTTCGGCAATTACAAATTCACTTCGCTTGCTTGATCTTCCCGAAGTCGTACAGCAGATGATTTTCGAGGGTAAACTTACTGCCGGCCATGCGAGAGCGATCCTTGCAGTTCCCTATGAGGATGCTCGAATTCGACTTGCTGAGAAGGTTGTCGCAGAAGGCCTTTCCGTCAGAGCGACAGAAAATCTTGCTCCGTTGTTTTCTGCCGGAGAAACACCTAAGACGCCGAGGACAGCAACACCTCAGTCATTCAAAAAGGCCGCTCGAGTCCTTCGTCAAGTATTTAACACGAATGTGCGCGTGAAGAGCTCGCGTGGCAAGAACAAGATTGAAATCGAGTTCAAAGACGAAGAGGAGCTCTCCCGTATCCTTGGCGAAATGATTCAATTCGGGCAGGAGGATCAGGATGAAGAATAAGGTTCTCGCAGCCATTGCGTTGGCAACCACTGTCGCTGCTGGTGCTTTTGCAGGCTATAAGCTTGCGACAGATGATGAACTGCGTGGTCGACTGCTGCGCGGAGCTAAGGATATCGTCGATACATCCAAGAAGAAAATGGATGTGATGACGGAAGATGTTGCCATGCGCACTGCTCAGATGACTAAGAATCCCAAGATTAACCAAGACTGGGTCACCCATCAATGGGAAAATGTTGGTTATTAGGTACCTAACAATTACTTGCCTGTTTTGAAGGGGTCCTTGTCTGATTCGTGAGACAAGGACCCCTTATTTTGGCAATAAAACTATGCTTGCGTAAATCAAATCCAATAGTATGAAAAAATGAAACAGCCCCGGTTGCATTATCTACAACCGGGGCTGTTCGATGTTTCACATGAAACGTTTTGGGGCGCGACTCCCCTATGCGTTCTTCTGAACTTTGAAGCGCTGCTTCAGCTGTCCGCAGGCGGCGTCAATATCATTGCCGCGAGAATTACGGATTGTGGTCTCGATGCCACGAGACTCAAGGCGGCGCTGAAGATCCTCAACCTTATGAATCGGCGACGGCTTGAGCGGGCTGCCCTCGATGTCGTTAAGCTGAATCAGGTTAACGTGGCACAGCGTTCCCTCGCAGAAGTCGCAGAGCGCCTGCATCTCGGGATTCGTATCGTTGACGCCTTCGATCATGGCGTACTCATAGGTCGGGCGGCGGCCCGTCTTCTCGGTGTAGAGCTGAAGCGCCTCGTGAAGGCGGAGCAGCGTGTACTTCTTAACACCGGGCATGAGCTTATTGCGCGTCGACTGGATGGCGGAATGCAGGGAAACAGCAAGCGTGAACTGCTCGGGGATGTCGGCAAATTTGCGAATACCAGGAATAACGCCACTGGTGGAGACAGTAAGGTGGCGGGCTCCAATACCGATACCGTCGGGATCGTTAAGGATGCGCAGCGCCTTGAGAACCTCGTCGTAGTTGGCAAACGGCTCGCCCTGGCCCATGAAGACAACGCTCGTGGCGCGCTCGCCAAAGTCGTTGGATACATGAAGTACCTGGTCGACGATCTCCTGAGCTGTCAGCGAGCGCTTGAGGCCGTTCAGGCCGGTGGCGCAAAAGGCGCAGCCCATGCCACAGCCTGCCTGGGTGGAAACGCAGACGGAAAGTTTGTTACGGCGGGGCATACCGACAGTCTCAACGGAAATGCCGTCGTGGTACTCGAGCAGATACTTGCGAGAGCCATCTTTGGAAACCTGCTTGGTGAGTTCGGCCGGCGTGTCAAAGGCAAAAGCCTCTTTAAGCTGCTCGCGGAAAGCCTTGGGAAGGTTGGTCATATCGTCAAACGAACAAACGTTCTTCTCAAAGACCCATTCGATGAGCTGCTTCGCGCGGAAGGCGGGCTGGCCGAGTTCGGCCACAAGCTCGCGAATATCGTTTTGGCTCAAGTCGCGAATGTCCTGAGATTTAGTCCTGGGATTCATGGAAGCCTTTCGATTTTGGGGAAACGTAGAGGGTATCGCTACAATATGGTATCAGCTGCAGAAATTATAGAGGAGGAGTCTGCCCATGCCGGGTAAAAGCCTAGAGAACATGCACGTAGCGGTCTTGGCGGGCGGTCATTCCGCTGAGCGCGAGATCTCGCTCAATTCGGGAAAGAACGTCGTGGTGGCCTTGAAGGAGGCCGGCTACACTTCGGTGGAGCTGCTCGACACCGCTGCCGATGATTTTATGGTAACCATGGCGACCGGTGGTTTCGACGTGGCGTTTATCGCCATGCACGGCGCCGGCGGTGAGGATGGTGCCATGCAGGGTGCCATGGAGACCCTGGGTATCCCCTACACGGCCTCGGGCGTGCTTGCCAGCGCCTGCGGTGCCGACAAGGAGGTCTCGAAGCTCCTGTACGCCAAGGCGGGCATTCCCGTTGCCCCCGGCATTGCGATCGAGTCGGGCGATGAAGTCGATATCGATCATATCGTCGAGGTTTGTGGCGAGCGCTGCTTTGTGAAACCGGCCGTAAACGGTTCCAGCTATGGCATTTCCCTGGTACATGAACCCTCCGAGCTGCCCGCGGCAATCGCCAAGGCATTTGAGTACGGCGACAAAGTGCTGGTCGAGAAGTGCATCGAGGGTACCGAGATCACCGTCGGCGTATATGGCGAGGATGACGTGCGCGCCCTGCCGATTGTTGAGATCCGTAAGCCCGAGGACTGCGAGTTCTACGATCTGGACGTGAAGTATGTCGACCCTACGGACATCCACCGCATTCCGGCGCAGATTTCACCCGAGAACTACGCTCGTGCTCAGGAGCTCGCCTGTGCTGCCCATAAGGCACTCGGCTGCCTGGGTATCTCGCGCAGCGACTTTATCGTGAGCGAGGATGGCCCCGTCATCCTCGAGACCAACACGATTCCCGGCATGACCGATACGTCGCTGTATCCGGATGAGATTCGCCACACCGATGACATGACGTTCCCGCAGGTCTGTGACAGTCTAATTCGTATGGGACTTCGTCGAGCGGGCGTTGCATGCTAATCGAGGACGCTGTTTCGTCGGGAACGCCGCAGTTTGTCATCGATTCCTATGCCACGCTTGCCGAGCGCGCCAAAACCCAATCGTTTGGTCTCATCGAGGAAGATGTTATCGTCCTCGATACCGAGACCACGGGTCTTTCGGTGCAGGACAACGAGCTGATCGAGATCTCGGCGGCCCGTCTTTCGGGCCGCGAGATCGTCGACCGGTTCGATACCTTCGTGCACCCCAAGCAGCTGATTCCCGCCGAGATTACCGAACTCACGAGCATTACAAACGCCGATGTGGTGGATGCCCCATCGGCCGTCGAGGCCGTGGCCGCTCTCGCCGATTTTGTCGGCGGCTGCCCGGTGATTGCGCATAACGCCACCTTCGACCGTTCGTTTATCGAGTCGGTCAAGGGCGGTGTCAACGTCAGCGACATCTGGATCGATTCGCTGGCGCTGTCGCGCATCGCGCTTCCGCGCCTGGCCTCGCATAAGTTGTCTTTCATGGCCGACCTGTTTGGCTGCGACTCGGTGTCGCACCGCGCCAATGCCGACGTCGACGCCCTGTGTGGTGTGTGGCGCGTGCTGCTCGTGGCGCTCACCGACTTGCCTCAAGGCTTGATGGCGCGCCTGGCCGACATGCACCCCGACGTACCCTGGTCCTATCGTCCCATCTTCTCATTCTTGGCGGGACAGAACCCCGGTTCCATCTTCTCTCTCGGCGCCGCCCGCGCCGACGTGCTCAAGGCCGATCGGGCCGATGATCGCGTTGATGCGGACGAGCTGCCGGTCCTTAAGATGCCGAGCCGCGAGGAAATCGAGGCGGACTATGCCCCGGGCGGCCTGGTTAATCGCATGTATCCCACGTATGAGCCGCGCGATGAGCAGATTGCGATGGCGCTCGAGGTCCGTGACGCACTCGTTACGGGAACGCATCGCGTGATTGAGGCAGGCACGGGCGTCGGCAAATCGATGGCTTACCTGGTGCCTTTTGCCGAGGCCGCGCGCCGCAACAACATCACGGTTGGTATCGCGACTAAATCGAATAATCTTGCCGACCAGCTCATGTATCATGAGCTGCCCAAACTTGCCGAGCAACTGGACGGAGGCCTATCGTTTTGCGCCCTCAAGGGCTATGACCACTATCCATGCTTGCGCAAGCTTGAGCGTATGAGTCGCGGCCAAGTCGAAATTACGACTAAGCGTGATCCTGCTGACACGCTTACGGCAGTCGCGGTCATCATGGCGTACGTGTGTCAGTCGGCCGATGGCGACCTCGACTCGCTCGGCATTCGCTGGCGCAGCGTCAACCGTCCCGACTTTACGACGGCGTCGCGCGAGTGCGCCCGTCGCCTATGCCCGTTTTTCCCCGATAAATGCCTGGTCCATGGCGCTCGCCGTCGCGCGGCGCATGCCGATGTGGTGGTCACCAACCATTCCCTGCTGTTCCGCAATGTTGCGGCCGAGGGCAGAATCTTGCCTCCGATTCGTCACTGGGTGATTGATGAGGCCCACTCCATCGAGCGCGAGGCGCGCCGTCAATGGGCGCGCGTGGTGTCGGCGGATGAATCGCGCGTTCTGTTTGAGCGCCTGGGTGGCTCGAGCACCGGTGCGCTGAGCCAGGTTTCCCGCGATTTGGCAACCTCGGAGGGCTCTACGCTTTACCTGGGTCTTACCGCCAAGGCGACGTCGACGGTTGTACGTGCGAGCATGGCGATTGCCGATGTGTTTGACGGCGTTCGCGAGCTTGGCCGCCGTGCCCGCGGGGGCTATGACAATGCGAACCTATGGATTGGCCCCGAGCTGCGCGAATCTGACGACTGGCATGATTTCTTACAGTCGGCCTACACTGCCATCGACGCATTGGAACAAGCTGACAAGAGCGTCGACGCGCTGGTACAAGCCGTTGCCGCCGACAAGCCCGAGGTTGTTGTCGACCTGGGTGATATCTCGCGCCGCCTACACGAGCTGGTCGAGAACCTCAAACTCATCATTGACGGTACCGATGAACACTACGTGTACTCGCTGCAGGTCAATCGCAGGCTGCGTGCCGGCGGAGAGTCAATGACCGCAGAGCGCATCGACATTGGCGAGGCCTTGGCAACCGAGTGGCTGCCCGAGGTTCACACGGCTATCTTTGCATCGGCGACCATGACGGTTTCCAAGAGCTTTGAGCACTTTAACCATGCCGTCGGCCTCGATCGCATCGGCGCCTCGACATCATCGTCACTGCACTTGGATTCGAGCTACGACTTCGATTCGAATATGGCCGTGGTCGTGGCTGGGGATATCCCCGATCCGCGCGATCGTGAGAGCTACCTTTCGGCGCTCGAGCGTGTGCTGGTCGACGCTCATCTTGCCATGGGCGGCTCGGTGCTCACGCTGTTCACCAACAGGCGTGACATGGAGGAACTGTACGCCCGTGTCGAGCCCAAGATGGCTCGTGCGGGTCTGGAGCTCAACTGCCAGCAGCGCAACTCGTCTCCTCGCCGTCTGCGCGATCGCTTTATCAACGAACCGACCTCGTCGCTCTTTGCGCTTAAGGCCTTCTGGGAGGGGTTTGACGCCAGCGGCGAGACGCTGCGCTGCGTCATCATCCCCAAGCTGCCGTTCTCGAGTCCCACGGATCCGCTCTCGTGCGAGCGCAATCTGCGCGAAGACCGCGCCTGGGCGCGCTATTCGCTGCCCGAGGCCGTGCTCGAGGTCAAGCAGGCGGCCGGTCGCCTCATTCGCTCATCGACCGATTGCGGCGTACTCATCTTGGCCGACCCGCGCCTGGTGACGAAGGGCTACGGCAAGAAATTCTTAACGTCGCTGCCCACGAGCTCCTATCAGCGCATCGAGTCGGCGCAGATTGGTCATTACCTACAGTTGTGGCGCGCGCGCCACGAGCGGCGCCGCTAAAGCGGACAGACGAGGGATTTTGCCATATCGCACAGACGCTTTGACAGGGCGGGGTCATC
>ENA-OPBL01001754-OPBL01001754.1-human-gut-metagenome-genome-assembly--contig:-NODE-1754-length-18067-cov-12.265434_pt1 | contig 18067 bp, 13 predicted proteins | sample MGYA00241073_ERZ501461 | MGnify/ENA primary metagenome ERZ501461 (study PRJEB25962, sample SAMEA2042630) | human gut metagenome | biome: human gut; feature: human-associated habitat; material: faeces... | reverse complement strand
CCGGGTCTTAAGGTGATGCCTGGGCTGCCGCTGCACGTGAAGGGGCGCATTCCCTATGTTGGCCGCGGCGGTCTTAAGCTCGAAGGCGCGCTTGATGCGTTTGGTATCAATCCGACGGGCCTTGCCTGTTTGGATGTGGGCTGCTCTACCGGGGGTTTTACCGATTGCCTGCTCAAGCGCGGAGCTGCGACCGTTGTCTCTGTGGACGTGGGTCGCGCCCAGTTCGATTGGTCGTTGCGTCAGGACGATCGCGTAACGCTGCATGAGCGCACAAACGTGACGCAGCTGCCTGAGCTTGGCTATGCCGGCGCCATCGACCTGGCTGTGTGTGATGTCTCGTTTACCAGCATCGCGAACATTATCGATGCGGTACTGGCGTGCCTGGTGCCTACGGGTGCATTCTGCACGCTCGTAAAGCCGCAGTTTGAAGCTCCGGCGGCGCTGGTGGGCGAGGGCGGCATTGTGACCGATCCCACCGTGCGCCGCGATACACTCGTTGCGGCAGTTGAACTCTTTGCTGCCAAGGGGCTGTTCCCGGTCGATGTGTGCGTGTCACCCATTCATGGTGCCAAGGGCAACGTTGAGTTTTTCCTGTACGGCATGAGGTGTGCCCCCGGCGGACGTACCGACGATGAGCTGCAATCCCAGGTATCGGTTTTGAGCGAGAAAGCTGCAACGCTATGAAGGTCTTTCTGGTTCCCAATTACTACAAGCAAGAGGCGGTCGAGAGCGGCCTGATACTCGAGCTTTGGCTGACGCGCCAGGGCTATGAAGTCGCATGGGCTGCCGACCAGCGATCGAAGATTCAAAGCACGCCTGATATTGACGGCTCCGATCTGGTCATTACGCTCGGCGGTGACGGTACGTTGCTGCGCGCTGCCCGCATCCTCAACCATCGCGAGATTCCTATCCTCGGTCTTTCCTATGGTCACCTGGGCTTTTTAACTGCTGCGAGTCCCGAGGAGCGCGACATTCTGCAGGTCGTAAGCGACGCCCTGTCCGGCGAGCTTCATGTGAGCCGTCGCGCCACCATCGCTGCGGATATCGTGTCCGTGCGCGAAGACGGTACGAAGGATGTCGTGCGCACGTTCGCCCTCAACGACATGGCGCTTACCCGAGGTCCGCTGTCCGATATGGTCGAGTTCGACATCACGGTGTCGGGCCACCATATCGACCGACTGCGTGGCGACGGTGTGGTCGTGTCCACGGCGACTGGTTCTACGGGTTACGCGCTCAGCGCCGGTGGCCCCATCGTGAGCCCCGATTACACGGGCATGGTCTGCGTGCCCATCGCTCCACATACCATTCAGGCTCGCGCTTTCTTGACTTCGCCGAGTGATGTCGTTGAGATCTTTATGTCCGATGATCGCCCGAGCGTGCCGGCTATCGCCATCGACGGACAGTTTATTACCTGCGATGGCACGGTCGAGAGCGTGGCTGTGCGTCGCGGGCCCGGAGATGTGCTGCTGCTCGATTATGGCCCCGAGAGCTTCTATAACTCGGTGAGCCGCGTATTCTACGGAGTCCGTCATGATCGATGAGCTGCAGGTTTCTAACATTGCACTCATTCGCGAGGCGACGCTGGTGCCGAGTGCCGGCCTGACTGTCCTGACTGGCGAGACCGGTGCCGGCAAGACCGCGCTGCTCTCGGCCCTCAAGCTTATTTTGGGCGAGCGTGCGGATTCGTCGACGGTGCGCGAGGGCGAGGCACTGGCGAGCGTCGAGGGCCGCACGACACGGAGGGGTTCACCGTACAGCGCAGCCTTTCTGCCGAGGGCCGCAGCCGCGTGAAGATTGACGGTCGCATCGCCAGTGTGCGCGAGCTTTCGGAGCGCGTTGGCGTGATGATGGATCTGTGCGGCCAACACGAGCATCAGCGCTTGCTCGACCCGGCGCATCACGTTGCGATGGTCGATGCCTGGGCGGGACGCTCTGCGCTCGAGGCGCTGGATGCGTACCGCGCCTGCTTTAAGGCATCGCGTGCTGCCGCCAAGGAGGTTCGACGTGTCGAAGAGGCCTCGCGTGCGCAGGGGAGCCGCGTCGAGGAGGCGCGCTTTGCCCTCGAGCGCATCGGCGAGGTCGACCCCAAGCCGGGCGAGTATGAGGAACTCGAGGAACTGCTGCCGCGCTCCGAACATGCCGAGGTACTGGTTGCCACGGCCAATGATGCCCATGCATCGCTTGCCTCCGAAGGGGGAGCGCTCGATGCCGTGAACAGCGCCGTGGCAGAGCTTTCCCGTATGGCTACCGTCGATCGCAAACTGGGCGACATTGCCGATGCGCTTTCGGATGCCTGCATCTCCCTTGAGGATTGCGCGAACGAGCTTCGTGCCTATCGCGATGGCGTCGCCTTCGACCCGCGCGAGCTCGCTCGCATGCGTGAGCGGTATTCCGACCTCAAGGGCCTGTTGCGTCAGTGGGGTCCCACCATGGACGATGTTTTTGCTATGCGCGATCGCTCGCAAGAGCTGCTGTCCCTGGTCGATGATGGCGATGAGCAGATCAAAAAGGCGCGTGAGGCACTCGGGAGCGCTGAGCGCGAGTTGTTTGCCGCTGCCAAGGCACTTAAGCGCGCTCGCAATACGGCGGCCCCGCGCTTCTGCCACGAGGTTGGCCGCCAGATGGCGCGCTTGGAGATGGGTAGTGCCGAGCTCGTCTGGGAGTCGCGCGATCTTCCCCGTGCTGAGTGGACGCCCGTTGGTCCTTCGAGCTACGAGCTGCTATACCGCAGCGGTGCCGGCTTGACGCCACGTCCCCTTCGCCGCATTGCGTCGGGCGGCGAGCTCAGCCGCGTCATGCTGGCAAGCAAGGTTGTCCTCGGTAACGCGGACGGTGTTGATACGTTGGTGTTTGACGAGGTCGATGCTGGTGTCGGTGGCTCCACGGCGCGTGCACTTGCGGGCGTGCTGACAGATCTCGCCGCTACGCATCAGGTGATTGTCGTAACCCACTTGGCGCAGGTTGCCGTCATGGCCGACAAGCATTATGTCGTCAGCAAGGAACCGGGCGATGTTCCCCAGACGCATTTGGACGAGGTAACCGGCGAAGCGCGTACCGCCGAGATCGCCCGTATGTTGAGCGGCGATCAATCGGAGGCGAGCTTGGCGCATGCCAAGCAGATGCTTGAAGAAGCACGAGGCTAGAATGAGCCGGCGGTGTTGGGGGGGATATCGGTAATTGTTGTCCCGCCGCTTGCTTGTCTGGCCCGACTGTTAGAAAACTATGCCGGTTTACTACGATGAATCGGCATAGCTCGAGCACAGGAATAATTGCAAAAAGAAAACCGCAGGTAGAACGCCTGCGGTTTTCTTTTAAAACGCAATGTGGTCGTATATTCCTGTTTCATCGTAGTAAACCGGCATAGTTTTGTGCCAGGTAGCCAGCGAACCCTGCAAAACCTACTCAACGACCTTATCCGGCTGGATGAGCTCCTCGTAGTAGCTGATATGCTCACGCGCGTCTTTAATCTCGGGCAGCAGGAAGTTGTAGATGACTTCGATGATCATCGTGGCGCTGATCTTGGAGAACGCGAAGTCACCCGTTGTCAGCAACGCTTCGTGATTGACGGTATTAAAGGTGTAGTCGGCGAGGCGCGCAAGTGGGGATTTGCTGTCACTGCTGATGACGACTACGGTTGCGCCGCAGTTGCGAGCCGCTTTTGCCATGCGATTCAGTCGGCGCGATTTGCCAGAGTTTGAGATGAGCACGATGACGTCACCCGGGCGTAACGTGAGCGCAAAGCCGATTGATGTCTCGCTAATGGTGCTCGCCATGCAGCGCAGGCCCAGCTGCGAAAACTTAAACGTCGCATCGAGCGCGACCGCGTTCGTATTGCCCACAGCTGCAAACTCAATAACCCCTGCATGCTTAAGGGCATGCACAACAGCCGCCAGCGTATCGTGGTCGATCCCGTCGATGGTCGCATTAAGCTCGCTCACCTTGGCAGCCAGGATGTTCTTGAGGCTCTGCTCCATATTGTCGAGCGAGACCTCGTCAGTCAGGCCCTCGTTACGCTGGCTTTCCAAATCCCTCGCCAACGAAAACTGAAAGCTGCGGAAGCTACCAAAGCCAAGCTTGCGGCAGAAGCGCGAAACGGTCGCCTCGGACGTGGCGGCGGCGCGCGAGAGCTGAGCGGCCGTGAGGCGTGGCGCCTCGGACTGGTGCTCCAATATATAGTCGACAATGCGCTGCTCGGACTCGCTGTACCCTTTGTGCGTGCTAATAAGGGAGAGTGCGCTCTTGCTGCTATCGGTCATGGATTGCTCCTGGTTGGCATGAAAATCGGACTCGTTTTTCATGCCATAGTATATGGGCAGTTTCAATTACAAGATACACCTTGCCGTTTCAAGTGTTGATGGTAAACTTTCACTTACCGTTTACGGTTATGAAAGAACCTTTCACCGGAGATTGGCACCTTAGCTCTTCTCACGCGGACGGTAGGTTGGTATCTTTCAGTTGTGGAAAAACGCGCATCGAAGCGCGTGTAGGGGAGCGCCCGCGGGCGCTGTACTAAAGAAGGAGGGACACATGGCTAAGTTTGACATCATCGCCGCGACCGGTTGCCCGACCGGCATTGCGCACACCTTCATGGCGAAGGAGGCGCTGGAGAAGGCAGCTGCCGAGCGCGGTCTGACCATTAAGGTCGAGACTCATGGCCAGGTCGGTGTCGAGAACGAGCTCACCAAGAGTGAGATCGCTGGTGCCAAGGCCGTCGTCGTCGCAGCCGACAAGGATGTACAGGCTGAGCGTTTCGCCGGCACGCTTTGGGGCATTAATATTGTATCATCTTTTTCGTGTTGCATTTTGATGCATTTCGTGTTGCATAGGATTCTAAAATAACCGAAATATTTCTAATACGCTAGAATGATTCTAAATAATAAAAATGCGGGAAACCCTTGATTTGTAAGGGGTATCCCACATTCGTTGTAAATTCACACTTTCATTGAAAAGTGGACCTGGCGGGAATCGAACCCGCGTCCAAAAACCTGTCCCATGTACTTCTACTATCATAGTCAGTTATTTAACATTCCCTCTGCCGTACGAAAACTAACATCCTTACGGGTTCAGTAGCTTCATAATACGCCTGACAGCTCAAAGCTTTGCCGTCATCGTTTCTCACATAGTCGGTGCCAGATTCCTAAAGTGTGAGTGCTTCAGGGCTGACATGCAGCATTTAGGCTGCAGCTAATTCGAAATTATCGTTAGCGTTTAATTTTAAGTTTGCGATTTAACGCATCAGCCTACGGATAGCTTCTCCATCTTCGAGATCCCTGTCGAAACCAGTACAAGCCCTGATCAGGGTAGAGTAATGAATACTCTCTACTGTAACAGACACATTCTCTTGTGTGCTGTACATACTAATATAGTAAAAAGAAATATAAATGTCAAGTGATTATTGCGTTAAAAGAAGTGAAAAAGCAGTAAAAATTTAGCATTTTTAATGTCATTTCACATATTTTTTATAAAGATAATTACTGTCAGACAGGGAAGAATGTGTTAATATAATAATATGAGTAATTATAAATCTTAACAAGAAAATTCGGAAAAAGGAGAGGTTTCTTATGCCAACAACATACGCACATTATAAATTCGGAAAAGAGGTGCTCAGCGCACTTCCAAGACCCCTTCAGAATTCTATAGAAGCGCATAGAGAGTTGTTTGATATTGGGTTACATGGACCGGATATCTTATTTTATTATAATGCATTAAAGAAAGATCCGGTGAATGAACAGGGGCATACACTTCATGAACAATTTGCCGATGAGTTTTTCCATCATGCTGTTGAAGTGATTGAGAAAGTAAAAGATCCGGCAGCGGCGCGTGCATATATTTATGGATTTATCTGTCATTTTGCTTTAGACAGTGAATGTCATCCTTATGTTGAAAAAATTATGCAGGTAGGAAGAGTTTCACATAATGAGATTGAGATGGAACTGGATCGAATGATGCTGACGGAAGATTATCATGATCCTTTGCGCTATCTGACAGCGAAGCATATTCATCCTAAGATGGAGTATGCGGAAGTGATCGCACCATTTTTCAAAGATGTAACAGCCGAGCAGATCTATAAGGCATTAAAAGGGATGGTTTTTTATCATAAGCTGTTTCTGGCACCGACATCTGGAAAGCGAAAAGCGTTGTTTCTTGGGATGAAGGCAGTGGGGAAATACGATTCATTGCATGACATAGTGATGAGTGTAAAGCCAGATCCGTTATGTCAGAAATATTGTAAGGTTTTGAAACGGCAATATTCAGGTGCAGTGCCGTTAGCTGCGAGTCTGATCGTACAGTATCAGAAGAAATTATTCCAGGACACACCGCTTCCGGAACGTTTTCATGAGACATTCGGTGCAGGAGAAGAGTGGGAGAAACTGCGTCTGTAGAGAATCGAAGAAAAGAGTAACAGACTGCTTGCCAGGAGAGATGCAGAAGAAGAGAAAAAGAGTCAGGAGAATGTAGATGAAGGAATTCGTTAAAGTGCAGGATATCACGAAAACTTATAAAATGGGTGAAGTTGAGATTCATGCAGTGGATCACATCAGCTTTTCGATTGAGCAGGGAGAACTTGTTGTAATCGTTGGACCAAGTGGTGCAGGTAAGACAACTGTGCTTAATATTCTCGGAGGAATGGATACGGCAACAAGCGGGAAGCTGTATGTAGATGGAAAAGATATTACAGCTTATAATTCCAAACAGCTGACAGGATACCGCAGAGATGACATCGGATTTGTTTTTCAGTTTTATAATCTTGTGCCGAATCTGACCGCATTGGAAAATGTTGAGCTTGCGTTGCAGATCAGTAAGGATCCGTTGGATGCACAGGCAGTTTTGGAGGAAGTTGGTCTGGGGGAACGGAAGAATAATTTTCCGGCACAGCTTTCCGGCGGTGAGCAACAGCGAGTTTCAATCGCGAGAGCATTAGCAAAGAACCCAAAGCTTTTGCTTTGTGATGAGCCAACAGGTGCATTGGATTACAATACAGGAAAATCAATTTTGAAATTACTTCAGAATATGTGTAGAGAAAAGGGAATGACAGTTATTATCATTACACATAATCAGGCACTTGCGCCGATGGCAGATCGATTGATTCATATAAAAAATGGACAGGTAGCAAGAATGGAATCTAATGAGAATCCGACTTCGATTGATGAAATTGAATGGTAGGGGATGTGGATGAAGAAAGCATTACGAAAAAACTTTTATATGGAGATCCGTCATAGCCTTGGACGTTTTTTATCCATTTTCTTTATTGTTGCGATAGGATGTGCATTCTTTTCCGGAATCCGTGCATCAGAGCCGGATATGAGATATTCAGGAGATGCATATTTCGATGAGAAGAACCTGATGGATATTCAGGTAATGAGTACAATGGGACTGACAGAAGCTGATCTGGATGCAATTCGTGCTGTGGATGGTGTATTGGATGCAGAAGGAAGCTATGCAACAGATGTACTTTGTACGATTCGGGGAAACCAGGTAGCAGTTCATGTTATGGCGCTCCAGGATAAGATGAATCAAGTTCAGTTAGAAGATGGCAGGCTTCCGGAAAAGGAAAATGAATGTGTAATAGATGCAGATTATCTGGATGGAAAGAATCTGAAGGTTGGGGATAAGATCACATTATCGAGTGGGACTTCGGATTCTTTGGAAGATACACTTAAGACAGATACATTTACCATTGTTGGTACGGTCAGCAGTCCGGAGTATATTGCATTTCACAGAGGCAGTACAACAATCGGAAATGGAAGTGTCAGTGCCTTTCTTTGCGTTCCGGAGAAAGCATTTTCATTAGATGTGTATACAGAGATTACAGTGCAGATTGAAGGTGCAAAGGAAGCGACTGCATTTACGAAAGAATATGAAGAACATGTGGATCCTGTGCTGAAAAAGGTTCAGGCAATTAAAGCGGAAAGAGAACAGGCCAGATATGATGAGATTACTTCGACAGCGCAGGAAAAAGTGGATGAAGCACAAGAAGAGTTAGCTCAGGCAGAGCAGGATCTGGCGGATGGAAAAAAAGAGGCAGAAGAAGAACTTGCAAGTGCAAGAGAGAAACTTGATGCAGCGCAGAAAGAACTTGAACGAGGAAGAAATCAGCTGGCAGCTTCGAAGCTTGAACTGGAGCAGTCGAGAAATCTTCTGATATCAAAGCAAAAGGAGCTGGATCAGTCCAAAGCACAAGTTGAGCAGGGTGCACAGGAACTTAGCGAAAAACAGATTGCACTTACAACATTAAGAAGTCAGCTGGCACAACTGAAAGAGCAGGAAGAAAGTCTGGAAGATCAGAGACAAGAACTTTTAGCGCAACAGACACAGATGAAGCAAAAGAAAGACGAGCTTCTGAAAGCAAAGGAAGAATTGCAGCAACAGGCAGAAGACTATCAGTCTACGTATCAGCAGATTTATCAGCCATTGAAACAGTCTTATGAAGAACTAAATACACAGTATGAACTTCTTCTACAGAACTATGAGGCACTGAAAGAAGAATACGACCGGAAGCAGGAAGCAGGAGAAGAAGATCCGGAATTAAAAGCTCAGTTAGAACAGTTGGAAGCTGAAAAAACAGCAATGGAAGAGAAGTTGACTGAATTGAAAGCAAATCTGGATAAAATGGAACTGGAGGCGAAAGCTACCGAAGCGGAGATTCAGAAAAACCAGACAAAAATCGAAGCCGGATTGACGCAGATCAACGAAGGGATTCCAGCAGTTGAAGCCGGGATAGCTCAGATTGAAGAGGGTATTCCGATATTGCAGGATAATATACAGAAACTGACGGATGTGTTGACACAGGGGGATGCTGCAATCCTTACCGCAAGTCGGCAGATAGATCAGGCAAAGGCGCAGATTACATCCGGTCAGCAGCAGATTGACAGCGGATGGCAGCAGATCAGTGAGGGACAGAAGAAGATTGAGGAGGCACAGCAGCAGTTAAGCAGCGGAACAAAGGAGCTGGAAGACGGTTGGGCAGTGTATGAGGAAGGTCGTATAGAAGCTCAGAAGAAGATTGAAGATGGAGAGCGGCAGATTACAGAAGCAAGAGAAGAGCTTGCGAAAGCACAGCAGAAGATTGATGATCTTGAAAAGCCAAAGTGGTATGTTTATGATCGGAACAATCTGACAGAATACAGCGGATACGGAGATAATGCAGACCGTATGCGGGCAATCGGTAAAGTGTTCCCACTCATTTTCTTCCTTGTTGCAGCATTGATCAGTCTGACAACAATGACACGAATGGTAGAGGAGGAGAGAACGCAGATCGGTACTTTGAAGGCTCTCGGATATGGAAATGCTTCAATTGTTGGAAAATATCTCTGGTATGCGATCCTTGCGACATTAACCGGTGGTGTTTTCGGAATTCTGATTGGAGAAAAGATAATTCCATATATCATTATCACTGCATATAAGATCATGTATCGTCATATGCATGATGTTGTGATCCCGTATAATTTGTATTATGCTGTAACAGCATGTGCAGCGGCACTTGCATGTACAGTAATCGCAACACTGTTCTCATGTATGAAAGAATTACGAGAGCAGGCAGCAGAATTGATGCGTCCGCCAACACCAAAACAGGGAAAACGAGTATTTCTGGAACGAGTTCCGTTTATCTGGAAAAATCTGAATTTTACATGGAAATCGACCGTGCGTAATCTGGTGCGGTATAAAAAACGCTTCTTTATGACAGTATTTGGAATTGGCGGTTGTATGGGTATGATGTTGTTTGGTTTTGGATTAAAAGATTCTATTTCAGCAATCGTTCCGCTTCAATACGAACAGATTCAGCTTTATGATGGAGACGTTATTTTAAAGGAAGATGTGACAGAAGAAGAGAGAATTGAGGTTCAGAAAGAACTGGATACGGATAAGAAGGTATCAGTGACTGCAGAAAATCTTTTGAAAAATATTGAGGTCAGTTCAGGAGAGTCTTCTCAGGAAGTTTATTTAGATGTACCAAAAGATGTAGAAGCATTCAAAAAGTTTGTCGTGATTCGGGATAGGAAGACAAAAGAAATTTATTCATTGGATGATAAAGGAGCAATCCTGACTGAAAAAGCAGCGAAACTGCTGGAAGTCAATGTTGGTGATAAATTAACGATTGATACAGATGATGGAGAGAAAACAGTCTTGATCAGCGCAATCTGTGAGAATTATATGGGACATTATCTCTATATGACATCTGAAGTCTATGAAAAGACATTCGGTGAGGCCCCGGCCTATAATTCAATTTATTATAGAACTCAGGATCGTACAACAGAGGAGGCAAAGGATGTCGGCGAAAATGTAATGAAGTGTGATGGAACACTTAGCATCAGCTATACGACAAGCCTGAAAAAGCAGGTGGATCATATGCTGGAGAGTCTGGACATCGTGATTATTGTATTGATTATTTCAGCAGGAATGCTGGCATTTGTAGTGCTGTATAATCTGAATAATATTAACATTACAGAGCGCAAGAGAGAACTGGCAACATTAAAGGTACTTGGATTTTATGACAAGGAAGTTTCTTCTTATGTTTACAGAGAGAATATCCTGCTGACCTTGATTGGGGCACTGGCGGGATTGTTGATCGGAAAAATTCTGCATCGCTTTATTATTGAGACAGTGGAGATTGATTCGGTTATGTTTGGACGAAATATCGATCCACCGAGTTTCCTGTATGCCTTTCTTCTGACAGTGGCCTTTTCTTTGTTTGTCAATGGAGTGATGTATTTTAAGTTAAAGAAGATTAACATGGTTGAATCACTCAAGAGTGTAGAATAAGACAGATTTGTCAGGAAATATAATAACGAACATAATAATGGATTGCAGAGAAGCTGCATGGGACATAGATACAATTGTGAAATGTTCCATGACAGCTTCTTTGTTGTTGCCGGCCGCATATAGCGTAAGCAGCAACCGCACGTAGCATGAACAGTAACTTTTTGTTAAAAAGCACTTGAAATATACCTGTAGGGGGTATATATTAATAATTAGAAAATATACCCCCTGGGGGTTATACGACAGGAGAAATACAATGGAAGAAAAGAAAGTCTGTCCGGGATGTTGTCACAAGACAAAGGATCGACCGGAAAAAGAATATAAAGATCTGATGAATCGTCTGAGTAGAATTGAAGGACAAGTCAGGGGAGTTCGAAGGATGGTTGAAGAAGGCGCGTATTGTCCGGATATTCTGATTCAGGTATCTGCGGTGAATGCGGCTCTGAATAGTTTCAATAAAGTGCTTTTGGCAAACCATATCCGGACATGTGTGGCAGATGATATCCGGGATGGAAAAGATGAAACGATTGACGAGCTCGTGACGACACTTCAGAAATTGATGCGATAAAAGATCTGAAGAGAGATCTGGCACAAAAAGTCCGGATCACAACTTGAAGGAGGAGTAAGATGGAACAATATAATGTGACGGGAATGAGTTGTGCAGCCTGCAGTGCCCGTGTTGAGAAGGCAGTTGGGAAAGTCCCCGGAGTTGAGAACTGTTCAGTCAGTCTTCTGACGAATTCCATGGGAGTGGAAGGCACAGCAACAGTAGATGCGGTCATTGCGGCTGTTGAGGAAGCTGGATATGGGGCAACGTTGAAATCTGCAAAGAATGAAGGGCATGGGATGAATCAAAGTGAGCAGAACTGTGCGGAAGATGCGTTGAAAGACAGGGAGACACCGAAGATGAAAAGGCGTCTGATCGCTTCTTTGTGCTTTTTGACTCCGCTTATGTATCTGTCAATGGGACACATGATGTGGGGCTGGCCACTTCCGGTATTTCTGGAAGGAAATCATGTGGCGATGGGGCTGGCGCAGCTCCTGTTAACGACAATCGTTATGGTGATCAATCAGAAGTTTTTTATCAGTGGCTGGAAAGGCATGATCCATAGAGCACCAAATATGGATACGCTGGTTGCACTTGGTGCAGGTGCATCTTATGGATATAGCGTGTATGCATTATTCGCTATGACAGCAGCGCAGACGGCAGGCGATATGGATCATGTGATGGAGCTGATGCATGAATTTTATTTTGAATCAGCAGCAATGATTTTAACGTTGATCACAGTCGGAAAGATGCTTGAAGCGCATTCAAAGGGAAAGACAACAGATGCATTAAAAAGCCTCATGAAGCTGGCACCAAAGACAGCAACGCTCCTGCGTGATGGAAAAGAACAGGAAGTTTCGATTGACCAGGTGAGAAGAGGAGATCAGTTTGTTGTAAGACCGGGGGAGAATATTCCGGTGGATGGAATTGTTCTGGAAGGAAATAGTGCAGTAGATGAAGCTGCCCTGACCGGAGAGAGTATACCGGTAGATAAAGCAGAAGGGGATAAAGTGTCTGCGGCTACGATGAATCAGTCAGGTTTTCTGCGCTGCGAGGCGACAAGAGTTGGCGAGGATACGACATTATCACAGATTATTCAGATGGTAAGTGATGCGGCAGCAACAAAAGCGCCAATTGCCAAAGTGGCAGATAAAGTTTCAGGAGTATTTGTTCCGGCAGTTATTTCCGTTGCAGTCGTCACAATGATCGTATGGCTGCTTGTCGGAGAGCCTGTTGGATTTGCACTTGCAAGGGGAATTTCTGTTCTGGTGATCAGCTGTCCGTGTGCATTAGGTCTGGCCACTCCGGTTGCAATTATGGTTGGAAATGGAATGGGTGCGAAGAATGGAATCATGTTTAAGACAGCTGTTTCGCTGGAAGAGACAGGAAAGACGGAGATTGTTGCACTGGATAAGACAGGAACGATCACAAGTGGAGAACCGAAGGTGACGGATCTGCTCCCTGCGGACGGAATGACAGAACATGAATTATTATTTTTTGCAAATGCATTGGAGAAGAAAAGTGAGCATCCGCTTGCCCGGGCAATTCTTGCAAAGGCAGAAGAAAATGGGGAAGCAGAGCAGAAAAGTGAAATTACACAGTTTCAGGCAGTTCCGGGAAATGGTCTGTCAGGAAAACTTGGAGAGGACTGGCTGTACGGAGGCAATTTTAAATTCATTTCTGAAAAAATGAAGATTTCTGCCAGCATAAAAGAACAGGCGGAACAGTTGGCACAGCAAGGAAAGACACCGCTGTTCTTTGGAAGGAATGAGCAGTTCCTTGGCATGATCGCAGTTGCGGATGTGATCAAGGAAGATAGTCCACAGGCAGTGAAAGAACTTCAGAATATGGGAATCCATGTTGTTATGCTGACCGGAGATAATGAGCGTACAGCGAAGGCAATTGGTGAGCAGGCAGGTGTGGATGAAGTGATCGCAGGTGTTCTTCCGGAAGGAAAAGAACAGGTGATCCGCAAGCTGAAAGAAAAAGGAAAGGTTGCGATGGTAGGTGACGGTATCAATGACGCACCGGCACTGACCAGGGCAGATATGGGAATTGCCATTGGAGCGGGGACAGATATTGCAATCGATGCAGCGGATGTTGTGCTGATGAAGAGCCGGTTAAGTGACGTGCCGGCGGCAATCCGTATGAGCCGTGCAACATTGCGCAACATTCATGAGAATCTGTTCTGGGCATTTTTCTATAATGCGATAGGAATTCCACTGGCAGCAGGAATCTGGATCCCGGTCTTTGGTTGGAAATTAAATCCGATGTTCGGAGCGGCGGCAATGAGCCTGTCCAGTTTCTGTGTAGTAACAAATGCATTGAGACTGAATCTGTTTAAAATGTACGATGCCAGAAAAGACAGAAAAAGAAAGATGAAAAAGGTAGAAACAGCAGAAAACACTGTTTCAGATATTGTCTTAGCAGACAAAAATGAGTCAGAAAACAAGGAGGAGACAAAGATGACAAAGACAATGAAAATCGAAGGAATGATGTGTGGACACTGTGAAGCGGCTGTGAAGAAAGCTCTCGAGGCACTTGAGCAGGTTGATACAGCAGAAGTCAGCCATGAGGACGGAACAGCAGTTGTAACACTGAATTCCGAAATCAGTAATGAAGTGCTGAAAAAGACAGTCGAAGACAAAGATTATACAGTAACAGCGATCGAGGATTAATGAGCAAAGAAGAGGTCCCCTGCGGAAATGAAAGATTCCGCAGGGGACCTCTTAGATTAATCCTTGTATACAATCTTTCCATCACAGATTGTATATTTTACTTTTCCATACAATTCCCATCCGGTAAAAGGAGAATTAGAAGACTTAGAAGCATAAGTCTCAGGAGTCCATTTCTCATTCGGATCAAACAGTACAAGATCAGCTGATTTTCCTTCTGCGACAGAACCGCACGGCAGGTGATACAGGCTGGCAGGATTGATCGTCATCTTCTCGATCAGCTGGCTTAATGTCAGGTGTCCCGGACGTACAAGGGAAGTGATTCCGAGAGCAAGGGAAGTCTCAAGACCAATAATACCGCTTGGTGTTTGTGTGATAGGACGGGATTTCTCTTCCGTACTGTGTGGCGCGTGGTCTGTAGCAATCAGATCAATCGTACCGTCTTTGAGACCTTCGATGATAGCAAGGCGGTCATTTTCTGTACGAAGCGGTGGGTTCATCTTGGCAAGTGCGCCGTATTTTAATACAGCTTCATCTGTCAAAGTGAAATGATGCGGAGTTGCTTCTGCATGCAGATTTGCTCCCATAGCTTTAAAGGTACGTACCAGTTCAACGGACTGTCCGGAGCTGATATGCTGGATCACGACCTGTGCACCGGAACGAAGCGCCAGCAGACAATCTCTGGCAACAAGAGATTCTTCAGCAATCGAAGGAGATCCGTAGATGCCCAGCGCATCAGATACAGGTCCGTGATTGATTCCGTTTGTTTCAATAAATGCAGGATCTTCTTCATGAAGACTGATCGGAAGGTCAAGAGCCTTCGCCTCTTCCATTGCCTTATAGAGAAAGGCAGCATTCTTAAGAGGGATTCCGTCATCTGTGAATCCACAGGCACCGGCAGCGGCAAGTTCCTTCATAGAAGTCATCTCTTCACCCTTGAGTCCGCAGGAGACAGCAGCAGCCTGGAAAATATGGATGTCTTCCAAAGCCTCCCGTTCCATCAGTTCTTTGAGAACCGGAACAGAATCGATGACCGGTGAAGTATTTGCCATACAGATCACGGAAGTAAATCCACCGGCAGCAGCTGCTAGAGATCCGGTATGGAGATCTTCTTTATAAGTAAATCCGGGATCACGGAAATGAATGTGTGTGTCAACAAGTCCTGGAGAAATCATAAGTCCTGCAGCATCAAGCTCATCCTCTCCATTTTCAGGTGTCAGAGTTCCGGCATCTGCGAATGTCTGGATCAGACCGTCTGTGATGCGAAGGTCGACAAGACGTTCTGTATCAGATGCAGGATCAATTAGAAAACCATTTTTTATAAGCATAATTCATCCTCCTTTTGCTGTTAAGTATACCGTATTTTTGATAGAGATTCAAATTTATTAGAAAATGTGTTATCATAAACGCACCGTAACATGAAAAAAAAGAGGGCAGAAAGGTTATCTCTGAATTTTACCGGATCCAGACAATCGTTCTGCGGAAAGAAGGAGTAAATGAAAGAATACGATTATCTGATTGTCGGAGCAGGTCTTTATGGAGCTGTCATGGCACATGAATTAAAGAAAAAAGGGAAGAAATGTCTTGTGATTGACCGAAGAGATCATATTGCAGGAAATATTTACTGTGAGGACATAGAAGGAATCCATGTACATAAATATGGTGCACATATTTTCCATACGTCTGATAAAAAGATATGGGATTACATGAATCAGTTCGCGGAATTTAATAATTACATCAATTCACCGGTAGCAGTTTATAAAGATGAACTTTATAACCTGCCATTTAATATGAATACATTCAGTAAGATGTGGAATATCCGCACACCACAGGAAGCAAAAGAGATTATTGAAAAACAGCGCAAAGAGACAGGAATCACAGATCCACAGAATCTGGAGGAACAGGCACTTTTTCTTGGTGGAAGAGATATCTATGAGAAGCTGATCAAGGGTTATACAGAGAAACAGTGGGGAAGAAAGTGTACAGAACTTCCGGCATTTATTATCAAACGTCTGCCATTCCGATTTGTTTACGATAATAACTATTTCAATGACAGATATCAGGGAATTCCGGTTGGCGGTTATACAGCAATCGTTGAGAAGATGCTGGAAGGGACAGAAGTTCGCACAGGGATTGATTTCTTTGAATTCAGAAAAGAGAATCCGGAGATTGCAGAGAAGATTATTTTTACAGGAATGATCGATGAATATTTTGGATATCAGTTGGGAGCATTGGAGTATCGTTCTGTCAGATTTGAGACAGAAGTTCTTGATTGTGAGAACTATCAGGGAAATGCTGTTGTCAATTACACAGAGCGTGAAGTTCCGTATACAAGAATTATCGAGCATAAGCATTTTGAGTTTGGCAAGCAGGAGAAGACGGTTATTTCCAGAGAGTATTCATCAGAATGGAGTGTTGGCATGGAACCATACTATCCGGTAAATGATGAGAAGAATAATGCATTGTTTGAAGAATACAAGAAGCTTGCAGAAAAGGAAGAAAATGTAATCTTTGGCGGACGACTGGGAGATTATAAATATTATGACATGGATAAAGTTGTTGCCGCAGCTCTTGACAGACTGGAAGAATTCAATTAATATGAGAGTCACACTTCAGTCGTTCTGACTGAAGAATCAGGAAAGATTCTGAAGAGTAGTTCGTATCAGATTCTGATAATTTTCAATTGGACAGGTATTGTATCGTGTGCGGTGTGGGGCCGCACACGTTTAGATGACAGATTGCAGTAGAATTAAATATGGAAAAAATGTATGAAGTACTTCGTTTCGTGGAAAAAGGAACAGAATGCCAGCCGGGGATCGATTGCCTGCAGGGAGAACTTTTGATTTATTATCTGCGGGATAATACACAGTTGGATAAAGCGGTGTTGTTTGAATGGTTCCGACAGATTGCCGGGGAAATAAGAAAGTACCAGCAGTCGAAACGCGGGCAGAATTATCGATGTCTGACGCCGTATAGTATTGTTGTGACAGAAGAAGGAGAATTGCTGCTTTTAAATCCGGATGCACAGGAAAATGAATTTGTTATGAAGAAGATGCAGCAGAAAGCGGTGAGAAGTCATTTTATCCGCCCGACAGCGTCAGGCAGCAGGAAAAATTGTTCCGTAGATTTGTTCGGATATGGTAAAATTTTGCAGTTTTTACTGGCATATACAGAGCAGATTCCAGAACTTAGCAGAAGTGAAGAACGCAAACTGGAGCGGATCATTGAACGTTGTACCGGTGGCGGAAGACGGCATTATGATAAGATCAGCCAGGTGATACGTGATCTTCCGGAGGAACGCGAGGAATGGAATCTGGAACAGAAAGTAAAATTTCGGAATGTCAAACTGGCGGTTCTTTTATTTGCTGCCGGGGCAGTAATTGCGGCAGCAGGAATTGGGATGAGTCGGGGAAGAGAAAGCAACAATACAGTTGGGAAAAGTGAAACGGTAGTGCAAGCTCAGAAAGCAGACGATGTAAAAACAATACCAGAAGAACATAGTGAAACTGAACAGGACAGAAAAAAAGCATTGGAAGATATGAAATGGAAGAAAGAGATGGAGGAACGGGTTCAGGAGATTCTGGAATCGGTCAAAGCATGTGAAAAGAAGATAGAAGAAACGACGAAAGAAGAGAATAACGGGGAAAACAAGGAAGAAGCAGAGCAAACGACAGAACAGCAAACAGAGGAAACTGCGGAAAAATCTGTAGAAGAGGAAATAAAACAGGAAACGAAACAAGAAGTGATAAATGATCCGGTTGTTCCGGAATAAGAAAAAAGTCTCCATAAAAGGGAGGATGCCGGGTAACCATTTACTGGTTCCCGGCATGTATTATGAAAAAGTTTATTCAAAGTTTTTTGTTTTTTCCTTTGATGCTTATAGTATATGTGAGAGAAATGAAGAAAAAGTGATAAGAAGATGAAAGATTTTTAAATGATAAATGAACAAATTATGAACGACAGATGTAGTGGAAAATAACGGTTTAAAAAAGAATGGCAGTGTGGTATTCTACATCTAAAGAAAACTTCGGAAGTTACTGTTCACTCCCGTGTCAATCACTCCGCTGATTGACACGGAGGATGCGTG
>ENA-OPBL01001720-OPBL01001720.1-human-gut-metagenome-genome-assembly--contig:-NODE-1720-length-18368-cov-3.931360_pt1 | contig 18368 bp, 17 predicted proteins | sample MGYA00241073_ERZ501461 | MGnify/ENA primary metagenome ERZ501461 (study PRJEB25962, sample SAMEA2042630) | human gut metagenome | biome: human gut; feature: human-associated habitat; material: faeces... | reverse complement strand
AAAAAGAACGAATGGACGCAATATTTCTGGAAACCGTTGCCCCTGCCTTTTTCTGCTTTTGCAGCTCATAGACATACGCCATCACATTCGTGCGATTCACCTTTGCGGCATCCGAAACTCCCGCCTCCTGCATAAAGCGGCAGAACCCCTTTAAATCTCTGCTGTAGGAGAGAACAGTATTTTCCGGTGATTTTTTTTCATTCCGTAAATATGCGGTAAAATCAGCAATACATTGTTCCATTTCAACAATCCCCTTCGTCTTTAGTTCTTTAAATTATACTTATTTTTCCATGGCTTGTCGATATGATTTGCTGAAAAATGTTAATTTTGTGAACTTTTTGTGAACAATTTGCAAAATTTCACATGAATTTTTTACAAAACAACGTTTATTTTTTTCGATAAGAAGCCCTCACAGCAGTAAAAGCATCCGTTCCACCCCAGAAGCCGCCGCAAGCAGCAGCACAGATCCCCCAAAGAGAATACAATATTCCAGCTGCTTTCGCCTTTTTTCTCGCTTCAGCGTCCGCTTGCCGCCCTCCTCCTGCCAGGAAAGCAGATAATACACACAGGCGGACATCATCAGGATATAGCAGGGAATCAGCAGAAGATTCTGCGGCAGAAACGCAGTCGCGGAAAGAAGCACCCCCTTCATGCCATACGCCGCCATCATCATGGCAGAGGTGAAGCCGACACAGACGCTCCGAAACAGGAACGCCGCCCCCGCAAAGAAAAGCCCCAGCTGCATCCATCCCCCTAACCAGATGATAACATCATATTTCAGATATTTCCAGAAAATTGCCGCAAAGCTGATTTCGTCTCCATCTGCCAGCGCCTGCTGCAAAAATGCAGAAAGCTGCCCCTGCTGCCCCTGCGGCAGAAGATTCGCCAGAAGCGCGCCGCCTGCCGTCCCCAATAAAAAAGAAAGGCAGACAATGCCTATAATTCGTTGCAGCTGTTTGTCTGTCCTTCGTTTCTGCCTTTTCATTGCCATCCCCCCCTGATACAAGGTATGGCTCGTCTGTTTTAATTATGCGTTTTTTCTTGCCTGCCATGCAAAAAGCGCCGCAATGGTCTTTCCGTCCTTGATTTCGCCCTTATGAATCATTGCAATGGCTTCCTCCAAAGTATATTTTTCAATCTCCACAAATTCATCCGCATCCAGCTTCTGTGTGCCTGCGGTCAGCTCTGTGGCAAAGAAAAGCTGAATTTTTTCCGTACAGAAGCCGACAGAGGGATACAGCTCGCAGAGAAATTCCGCTCTGCCTGCCCTTTTGCCCGTTTCCTCCTCCAGCTCGCGCAGCACGGCTGCTTCGCCGCTTTCGCCCTCCTCTATCACGCCGGCAGGGATTTCCAGCAGCATTTCCCGAAACGGGTGCCGATACTGGCGGACAAACAGAAGCCTCCCATCCGTATCCACCGCAAGCACGCCTGCGGCATTTTTCTTACGGATTACGGTTTCGCGATAGGCCTCACTGCCATCCGGCATCCGCAGCTTATCGACCGTAATCGTCACAATCTTCCCTTCATAGGTTTTCCTGCTTTCCAAAACCTCATAGCTCATTGGCTCGCTTCCTTTCTCCTGAAAAAGGCGGCACTCCCTTTATCGTTCAGATATAAGATGCGCCGCCTGCGTTTTCTTATTTCAATTCCTTTACCATTTCTTCGATTCTGTCCATGCCTTTTTTAATCAGCTCCATGCTCGTTGCATAGGAAAGGCGGATATAATCGGGCATGCCGAAATCGGCACAGGGCACAACCGCCACATACTTCTTTTCCAGAAGAATGGATGCGAAATCCGCCGCCGATTCGATTTTCTGCCCCTCGTATGCCTTGCCGTACAGTCCGGAAACATCCACAAACAGATAGAAGGCACCTTCGGGCTTGAGTGCGGAAATGCCGGGGATGGCTTCCTCTCTTTCATAAATGTAATCTCTGCGTTTTTTAAATTCCACGCACATTTCTGCCACACAATCCTGCGGACCATTCAGCGCAACCACCGTTGCCGCCTGTGCGATGGCGTTGGGGTTAGAAGCCATGTGGGACTGCAGGGATGCCATCAGCTTTGCAATCGGCAAGGGTGCCGCCGCATAGCCGATTCTCCAGCCTGTCATAGCATAGCTTTTGGAAACACCGTTGATAACGATGGTTCTGTCATAAATATCCTGCCCAAGGGATGCAATGCTGATGTGCTGCTTATCATCCTCATAAATCAGCTTTTCGTAAATTTCATCGGAAACCACCAGAATATCATGGCTGACTGCAAATTCCGCCACCATTTCCAGATCTGCTCTGCTCATCACCTGTCCTGTGGGGTTGGAGGGTGTTGTCAGCACAACTGCCTTTGTTTTTGCAGAATAGGCATTTTCCAGCTCCTCCTTGGTCATCATGAAGCCGTTTTCCTTTTTCGTATGAATAATCACAGGCACACCGCCGGCAATACGCACCATTTCCGCATAGCTTAACCAGAAGGGCGCAGGAATAATCACCTCGTCCCCCTCATGCAGGATTGCCATGAAGGTATTCATCAGGGAATGCTTTGCGCCGTTGCTGATTACCACCTGTGCCGGTTCGTATTCCAGACCATTATCCCGTTTCAGCTTATCGCAAACCGCCTGTCTCAGCTCCGGTGTCCCTGCCGCAGGGGTGTAGCGTGTCTGCCCGTTCTGAATGGCATCAATGCCTGCCTGCGCGATGTGTGCAGGGGTATCAAAATCGGGTTCACCTGCGCCGAAGGAAACCACATCCACCCCCGCTGCCTTCATTTCAGCCGCACGGGAGGAAATTGCCATTGTTGTAGAAGGTTTGATGCTCATTGCTTTTTTCGATAATTCCATTTTCTTCACCTCATTATTTTCTTTTGTACTCATGCCTGCCGTCTGCCAAGGAAGATACGCACCCCGAAGATGCCCATTGCCGCAAGGCAGACAACCATGAATTTGAGATACATCATCGGTCTCACCTCATCGCTGAACTGAATCCCGATGTCATTGCCAAAGCGAACCGTTGCCTGATAGGCAATCGCGCCATCGTTTACGGAATAGGTGATGCTGTCACCCGTTATGGTGTCGTTCCTCTCCGCATAAACAATATTTTCCGCAGGCTCCTCTCCCTGCATACCGGTATAAAATTCCAGCTCCTTATATTTATCAAAAAACATGCTGCGTCCATAGGTTGCACATGCCCGCTTGCCGTCCGCCGTCTGCATGGCAAAGGTAATGCTGTTGCCATAGGTTTCGGAAATTACCTCACCCTCGCCGCTGACACTGCGCGCGGCTGCCTCCTTGCGGAATACACCCTCCAGCTCATCCGGCTGATAGGGATGCCGCCCGATGCCATTGAACAGCAGAAAGCCTGCCAATGCAACAACCACCATCGTCAAAACGCCTTTCAGCACTGCTTTTTTCGTATCCATCCCAACCGCCCCTTTTCTGTTTTTCTCAAAAATACTCTTTCTAGTTTCTTATTTTATAATGATATGGCAAGAATTACAATGAAAATTTGTGAATTTCGACCGAAAAAAAGAACGAATTGTCATACAACAAGCTTCGTTCTTTTTCCCTTCCTATTTATTTTCAGCTGATTTTTTTCGATTTTCCTTTTTCCTTAATACGAAAATATTCCGACAGGGCGGCAATGAACTGCCCATTTGTGGGCTTTTCGGTCGGCAGATAGCCTGCAATCTCGAAATAAATCTGTGGCCCGTTCTTTTTCCAGACGCTTTCAATCGCATGGCGAATGGCACGCTCCACCTTGCTTGCGGTTGTTTTATACTGCTTGGCAATATCGGGATACAGCCCCTTCGTAATGCCGACCAGCACGTCCTGATTTTCCACTGCCATCATCACCGCTTTGCGAATAAAGTGATACCCCTTTATGCTGGCAGAGATTCCCATGCGACTGAGCAAAATGGAAATTTCGCTTTCCAGCTCCTCGAAAGGATTTTCTCTCCGCTCCGCTGCTTTCGGTTTTGCTGCTTCCTTTGTTGGCGTTTCCTGCTTCAGCATCTGATGGATGCGCTCCAGCAGAAGCTCCCCCTGAATTGGCTTCGCCATATAATACTCCGCACCAAGGCTGATTGCCTGCCGCACCAGCTTATCGCTGTCAATCGCGGAAATAAAAATGCAGATACACGGAAGTCCCCTCTTTTTGATGTTTTCCAGAACCCATAAGCCATCCCGCTCCCCCAGCAGGATGTCTGTCAGAAGCACAGCAGGCTTTTTCTGTATCACCAAATCCAGCAGGGCTACCCCGTTATCCGCCATGCCTACTACTGTCATATCCCCCCTTCTTTCCAGACAGCGCTTCAAGCGTTGCAGATAAAATCCGTCTCGATCCGCCAGTACCACTTTTGTTTTTTCCTTTTCTTTCATAAAATACACCCCAATTCTTACTTTGCTGCTCCTTCTCCAAAAGAGAAGGAGGAAGATGCCCCTCTTCCGTTTTTCATTATAAGATAATTTATCTGATTTTGCTACAGATTCCGAACGAAATACACAATTTTCAAACTGAAAAAGGCACAAAATAAATTGTTTTGACAAAAAAACAATCTTATCTTTATTTGCTGTCTGCTTTTTTCTACAAAAGAACAATATTTTTCCTCTTATTTTTGTGCTTTATTTCGGTTGTTTTCCACAAAAAAACCTCATACCGCAGAACAGACTCCACGGATATGAGGTTTAAAAATCGCATTATGTAATTTTTTGTCTGAATTGATTGCAGAAAATCAGAATTTCTTTCTTGTCAGAAAATCGGGAATCTTGATTTCGGATTCATAATCATAATCCAAATCTGCGAATCTTCTTGCGGCAGGACGTGCGTCCTCCTGTGCAGGCTCTTCGGAAGCCTCCTCTGTTTCCGCAGCATGTTCCTCTTCTCTTTCTGCTCTTTCTGCTCTTTCGCCTCTTGCAGCAATGGTTTCCGCAAAGGAACGTCTGGCAGGTGCTTCTGTGTGCGCTTCATCCTCCAGACCTGTTGCGATAACCGTAACCACAACCTCGTCATTCAGCTCTTCATTCAGTGTAGTACCGAAGATGATTTCTGCTTCGGGGTCAATAGCTTCTCTAATCAGCTCTGCTGCTTCCTCTGTTTCCATCAGACCAAGGTTCATGTCACCGCTGAAGTTAATCAGGATATGCTTTGCACCCTCGATGGTTGTTTCCAAGAGAGGGCTCTGGATTGCCATTTTCGCAGCAACCTCAGCCTTATTTTCACCGCTTGCGCGACCGATGCCCATGTGTGCAATGCCTCTGTTTGCCATGATGGTTCTGACATCGGCAAAGTCCAGATTGATCACGCCGGGCTTGGAAATCAAATCGGCAATGCCCTGTACACCCTGTAGCAGAATTTCATCTGCCTTGCGGAAGGCCTCTGTCAGGGTTGTTTTCTTATCAATAATGGAAAGCAGTCTCTGGTTGGGGATGATAACCAGCGTATCTACGTTCTTTTTCAGCTCTGCAATGCCCTTTTCCGCATTGCCCATTCTTTTCTTGCCTTCAAAATTGAAGGGCTTTGTCACAACGCCGACTGTCAGAATGCCCAGCTCCTTGGAAATGGACGCGATGCGGGGAGCCGCACCTGTGCCTGTGCCGCCGCCCATGCCTGCGGTAATGAATACCATATCGGAACCACGCAGTGCCTGCGCGATATCATCCTGTGTTTCATCCACGGAGCGCTGACCGATTTCAGGGTTGCCGCCTGCGCCCAGACCCTTTGTCAGCTTTTCGCCAATCTGGATTTTCGTTGCGGATTTGGATTTGGACAGAGCCTGTCCGTCTGTATTGATGGAAATGAATTCCACCCCATCCAAGCCGTCTTCAATCATTCTATCTACTGCGTTGTTGCCGCCGCCGCCAACACCGATTACTTTAATCTGCGCCATATTACTCATAGGGATATCTAATTCGAGCATGCTATAATCTCCTCCTAGGTTGTTCTGAAAATTTTTCAACTTATATTATACACGAAAGAAAAGCCGATTGCCATAGCAAAAACAAGTTTTCCTGCGAATTTTTGCTTTTTTTAAACGCCTTTTTCCATTTTTGTCGGTTATATTCTATCATAGTATCTTTTCTCTTTTTATTCAAGCAGAAAATCACAAATTCAGCAAAAAATATTTCAGTGCCGTTTTCTTTTTTCTCCGTCCCATCAGGTCAGGTATTGGAAGGTAACATTCGCCTTGGGGTTGTCCAATCCGCTGAGGTCTAAAATCCCTCTGTCCTCCTTGGGAATCGTTTTTACAATCTGCTGCATATACTGAATTTTCATATCGCCGTTCGTCATATTCCCCAGATGAATCTGCACCTGGTTCACATAGGCATAAATATCCTTCGGCTTGGAAACATCAATTTCCACCACCTCATCCAGAAGCTCATATTTTTCCATCAGCTGCGAAATTTCCAGAATCACCGCAAGCGCATCCGTATTCTGCACGGGAAGGATTTCCCCCTCCGTAAAGCTGTCAAATTTCAGCCCCTTGACCAGCGGTAGTGCATCCCTACAACTGCCTGCCACCTCAAGCACACGCCCTTCCTCATCTATGTAGAGGTACGACCCCATATAGGGCACATACCCTCTCGCCTTTCTTTCCTTTATCGTGATTTTCATGGTATGGGGCAGCTTGGCGGAAAGCTTTGCAGAGGCGATATACGGGCTTTTCTCAAGCGTTTTTTCCGCTCTGCCTTTGCTGAACAGAAGCAGATTATCCCCCTTGGAAAGACCGATTTTTTCGCAAAGCTCGGATGTCGTAAACTGGCTTGCGCCCTCCACCTCTATTTTTTTCACCGAAAACAACGGCGAAAACAGCACGCATGCAGCCACAACCACCACAAGCACCAGCGCAATCACGATTTTCTGGTCAAGCCCCTTTTTCTGCGGCTTTTTCTGATAGTAGCCGATTTCCTCCATCAGGTCAATATCAAGCATTTCCTGTGATTTTTTCTGTCGTTTGTTCTTCCGATGAAACATATCGTATCCTTTCTGTTCTATCAGCCCTGCTCTGTCAGCCGAATCTCGCCGCCCAGAAGCGAAAGCGCAGTCTCTATTTTTTCATAGCCACGCTCCACATATTCCGCGCCATGCACAAGGCTTTCGCCCTCCGCCGCAAGTGCCGCGCACAAAAGCGCCGCCCCACAGCGCAAATCCCTGGCAAAAACCTCCGCACCAAAGAGCCGCTCCACGCCGAAAACCGAAGCCCTTCTCCCCTCGATGCGGATATCGGCTCCCATGCGGCAAAGCCCCTCTGCCTGCGAAAAACGGGCCTCAAACACTGTTTCACTAATCATACAATGTCCTTTCGCCAATGTCAATAAAGCCATCAGCAAAGGCTGCATATCCGTCGGGAAGGCAGGAAACGGCCCCGTTATAATCGAAAAATCCGACAGCAGCCGCCTTGGCGGACGCATCCACAGGAGGCCTCCCTCCTCCCAGAAAAGCCGACAGCCCGTCATCCGCAGGGCTTCCGAAACCGCGCCAAGCTGCTCTCGTTCCAGTCCCTTCAGGCATAGCTCTCCCCCTGTCATGGCGGCGGCGCACAGAAACGTACCGCCCTCGATACGGTCAGCAGGAATCGTGAAAACCGCCCCATGCAGCCGCTTCACACCCTCGATCAAAAGGCTGCCCGTTCCCTCGCCGTAAATCTCCGCCCCCATGGCACGCAGAAACCGCACCAAAGCTACAATCTCCGGCTCTCTTGCGGCGTTATGCAGCACCGTTGCCCCCTCCGCGCACACCGCCAGAAGCAGAATGTTTTCCGTTGCGCCCACGCTCGGAAACGGCAAATCAATCCGACACCCCTGTAGCCGCTCCGCCCTGCAATCAAGAATCTCGTTCTCCTCTGCAATGGAAACGCCCATCCTGCGAAAGGCGGCAAGGTGCAAATCTATCGGGCGTTTGCCAATCGCACAGCCACCGGGATACGCAACCCTGCCCGCACCGCTTCTGCCGAGCATTGCCCCCAGAAAAAGGATGGAAGAACGCATTTTTCGCACGGCTTCGCCGCAAAGCGCGGCTGCTTGCATATCGCGGCTGTCTATCACCGCCGTCCGCCCCGTCAGCGTAACAGAGCAGCCAAGCTCCCGCAGAATTTCCAGCGTCTGCGATACATCCCGAATCTGCGGCAGGTTTTCCAGAACCACCTCATCCGCCGCAAGCACGCACGCCGCCAGAATGGGCAAAGCGGCATTTTTGCTCCCCCGCACTGCAAATTCTCCCTCTATCCGCTTCCCGCCCCGCACCAGATATGTCCCCATGGCGTTCCCTCCAAAAATTCCTTTACCCTCATGCTATCGGCAGAGAGCCTATTCGGTGCGTGTTTTATATTTACAAAAAAGAGAAAAACAGCTAAAATCAAGAGGAAACGATACTTTTGGACAAAAAGGAGTGCTTCAGATGGAATTAAAAAGAAATATCCTTGATATAAAGGGCATAAAGGTGGGACAGGCGGAAAATCCGACTGCGAAAACAGGTGTAAGCGTTGTGCTTGCGGAGGATGGCGCGATTTGCGGCGTGGATGTGCGCGGCGCAGGCCCCGGCACGAGAGAAACCGACCTTTTAAACCCCATCAATACCGTGGAGAAGGTGCATGCCGTTGTGCTTTCGGGCGGCTCTGCCTTCGGCTTGGAGGCGGCAAGCGGTGTCATGAACTGGCTTGAAAAAAGGGGCATCGGCTTTGATGTCGGCGTAACAAGCGTGCCCATCGTCCCCTCTGCGGTGCTGTTTGATTTGGAATATGGGGATGCCTTCGTTCGCCCCGATAAGGAAATGGGCATGCAGGCATGCGAAAACGCCTCCGATTCCGTCCTTCTGGAAGGTGATTACGGCGCAGGCTGCGGCGCAACGGTCGGCAAGCTGCGCGGCATGGCGCATTGCACAAACAGCGGCATCGGCTCATGGAGCGAGGAAACGCCAAACGGGATTCGCGTGGCAGCGCTGATTGCGGTCAATGCCATCGGGGATGTTTACGAAAACGGCAGCATCATCGCAGGCACAAGGGCAGATGACGGCAGCTTTACCTCTACGGAGGAGGGCTTTTTGCAGATGGCATCCAATTTTTCCATCAGCGGCAAAAACACCACCATCGGCGTAGTCGCAACCAATGTGAAGCTGACAAAGGCACAGGCAACAAAGGTGGCAGGCATGGCGCATGACGGACTGGCACGCTGCATCCGCCCGATTCATACCTCCCTTGACGGGGATACGATTTTCTGCCTTTCCACAGGCGAGCTGGAATTCCCCGAAAACCCTGTTGACCCTGTCGGCATTTTAGCCGCGAAGGTAGCGGAGCAGGCAATTATCCGCGCGGTGAAGGCAGCAAAATAATTTTTCGGAAAATATCGATTTTCTGTTTTCCGATTCCCTTCGCTATGGTACAATAAAATATCATAGTAAATATCATACAGAACAGTTACATGGTTATCAGCATTAGGAGGTACTTATGAAACAGGACATGATTTTGATTCTGGATCTGGGCAGTGAGGAAAATCCCAAGATTGCCCGCGAGATTCGTGCATTAGGAGTTTATACGGAAATTCATCCCCACGATATTACCGCAGAGGAGCTGGCACAGCTGCCCGGCGTAAAGGGGATTATCTTAAACGGCGGCGTGAACCGCGTGGTGGATGGCGTGGAAATTGATGCATCCGAGGCGGTTTACAACGCAGGCCTTCCTATTTTAAAGGCAGACCATAAGGGCGGCGCGGCTTTCCCTGCGGATGATGCAGAAAGAGAAACAGTTCTGAAGCATTTCGTATTCGATACCTGCAAGGCAGAAGCCAACTGGAACATGGAAAACTTCATTGCCGACCAGATTGAACTCATCAAGCGTCAGGTTGGCGATAAAAAGGTTCTGCTGGCGCTCTCCGGCGGCGTGGATTCCTCTGTTGTTGCGGCGCTTTTGATTCGTGCCATCGGCAAGCAGCTGACCTGCGTGCATGTAAACCACGGTCTGCTGCGCAAGGGCGAGCCCGAACAGGTGGTTCAGGTGTTCCGCGATGAAATGGATGCAAACCTGATTTATGTGGATGCGGTTGACCGCTTCCTGGATAAGCTGGCAGGCGTTGCCGACCCCGAACAGAAGCGTAAAATCATCGGCGCGGAATTTATTCGCGTATTCGAGGAGGAAGCAAGAAAGCTGGAAGGCATTGAATTCCTCGGTCAGGGAACGATTTACCCCGATATCATCGAATCCGGCACAAAAACCGTAAAGGTAATCAAATCTCACCATAACGTCGGCGGTCTGCCTGAGGATTTGAATTTTGCACTGGTAGAGCCTCTGAAAATGCTGTTTAAGGACGAGGTGCGTGCCTGCGGCAAGGCTCTGGGTCTGCCCGACAGCATGGTTTACAGACAGCCCTTCCCCGGTCCCGGTCTGGGCGTGCGCTGTCTGGGTGCCATCACAAGAGACAGACTGGAGGCTGTGCGCGAATCCGATGCCATCCTGCGTGAGGAGTTCGCAAAGAACGGTCTGGAGGGCAAGGTTTGGCAGTATTTCACCGCTATCCCCGATTTGAAATCCGTTGGCGTGAAGGATAATAAGCGCGTGGATGAATGGTGCGCCATCATCCGTGCCGTAAATACAATCGATGCTATGACCGCAACCGTAGAAAATGTACCCTTTGAGCTGCTGCAGCATATCACCGACCGTATCACACATGAGGTTAAGGGCATAAATCGCGTGCTGTTCGATTTGACACCCAAGCCTACCGGCACGATTGAATGGGAATAATCCGAACTACCGTAAAAATCCAATATTTATCCTGTTTGCGTCAGTCTTGCAACATTTCGACCGGCACATTCTTGGCTAACACCTTGAAAGAAATATGCTCCGCCCGAATCCATTATGAATCCATTATAAGGAAGGTAAATGCGCATGAACTTGAAAAAATATGCCACCCTGTTGCTGACTGCAAACCTAACCCTAAGCGGCTTTTGCGGCTGTGCAGCAACAAAAGCGGACAACCAACAGCTACCACTGCAAACCGCTGTATATTCCAATCTGACGGATGAAGAATCTCGCAGCCTGCTTCGCCAAGGTCTCTCGGATGCAGGGGTAAAGGAAAACAGAATTGATACCCTTTTTGCCAAGGTCGATGCCTTTCGTGCAGATGTAAAAAGTGAGTGGCTGACGAATGGCTTTGAAAGCGCGGCACCAACTGAAACCAAATATGATCCCTATGAAATGCAGGATGCTTGGATGAAAAAAACGGCAGCTTTCCCGGATATAATTGCAGGATCACAGCCTTCAGTCTATTCGGCGACTTTGTCACAGTGGGAGCTAATCAGCCGAATACCCAAGGCGAGGATGCGCTTTTTCTGGATCTTGAAACGCTTTCTGCGGATTCCTCTGTTCTCTGCGGAGACAGTACCGCCAAATTCTGTGCTCTGTTCGCACCTGTAAATGCTGCAAACAGTACCGATGTAACCGAGCAGGTCAAGGCTCTGCAGGCAGGCTGGAGGGAACGCGGCATTTCGTTTACAGACGACAAGGCACGCCTGATTTCCGTCGTTCTGCATGACAAATTTTCGGATACGGATAATACGCTGTTTATCGGTCATGTCGGCATTTTGCTTCCCGCAGAAAACGGAGAGCTTTATTTTATCGAGAAGGTCGCCTTCCAGGAGCCGTATCGTCTGGTAAAATTGAAAAATCGGACAGAACTGAGTGATTATCTCATGGAAAAATATGATGTTGCGTGGGAGCAGGATACAACACGGCCGTTCATCATGGAAAATGACAATCTGCTGGAGGGATACCGCCAAAATCCCCTCGCACAACCCACAGAATAAATACGACTAAAATAAGAGCAGTCATCAAAAGTCATCAAAAGGTGCATGATTTTTATAAGAATTAAAAAGAAAGGCATGGGTGAGCAATTATGTTAGGTAACTTTTCTTACTGCAATCCAACCAAGCTGTATTTCGGGAAAAAATCCTTGAACTACCTCAATGACGAACTATCCAAGTACGGCAAAAATGTTGTGCTGATATACGGCGGCGGCTCCATTAAGAAAAATGGAATTTATGATGCCGTAACTGCTCTTTTAAAGGAAAATGGCAAAAATGTTGCAGAGATTAGCGGTGTTATGCCCAATCCAACCGTTGCAAAGCTGCATGAGGGAATTCAAATTGCCCGTACGCATAAGGCAGATTTACTGCTCGCTGTAGGCGGCGGCTCTGTCTGCGATTATTCCAAGGCTGTCTCTGTTTCCGTTCATTGCGAGGAGGAGCCTTGGGAGAAATACTTTGTTCGCTTTGAAGAACCGAGCTGCGAAATCGTCCCTGTCGGCTGCGTCCTTACCATGGTCGGCACCGGCTCCGAAATGAACGCAGGCAGCGTGATTACCAACACGGAAACACATCAGAAAATTGCTCATGTTTTTGCCGATGAAAAAATCATGCCTCGGTTTACGATATTGAATCCTGAATATACGTTTACACTGCCGAAATATCAGATGGTTTCCGGTATATATGATATTTTCAATCACATCTGCGAGCAATATTTTTCGGATGAAGATGACAACACCAGTGATTACATCAGCGAGGGCTTAATGCGCTCTGTAATTCATTCCAGCCGCATAGCCGTACAAAATCCACTGGATTATGAAGCGCGCAGCAATCTCATGTGGACAGCCACATGGGCGCTGAATACGCTCATTGACAAAGGAAAGCATACAGACTGGATGGTGCACATGCTTGGGCAGGCAGTCGGAGGCTACACTGATGCGACCCACGGCATGACGCTTTCTGCGGTATCCCTGCCGTATTATCGCCATATACTGCCCTATGCCATCCCGAAATTCAAGCGTTTTGCTGTGAATGTCTGGAATATCAATGCAGAGGGCAAAGCCGCAGAGCAGGTAGCACAGGAGGGCCTCTCTGCTATGGAAGACTGGATGCGTGAAATCGGCGTAGTGCTGCATCTTGCAGAGCTTGGCGTAACCGAGGATATGCTGGAGAGCATCGCAGATGTCACATTGATTCTGAAGGGCGGCTATCACGTTCCCAATCGAGCGGAAATCATTGAAATTTTAAGAGAAAGCCTTTGATTTTACTCAGATAAATCCAAAAATACGATATACATTTCGACCCCACCGGGCAGAACCGAATTTTCGGCTTCTGCCCTTTGTAGTATAAAGCAGGTTTTTCCCAAAGAAACAGGCCGACATTTGCCGACCCATTTCCCTTACTATCATTCATTTTTTAGATATCCGTCTATGCTTCTGCTCCACCCTTTCCTTCCAAATAATGAAACAGATTTTCCAACACCTTTTCTTGCAATCGCTCTAACGCCTGTGTTGTCCCACCGGAGGCTTTATTCTTAAAATATACATTATCAAAATCCAATAGGGTTAAATCCCCCAGAGCCAAATCCGAATCACAGGAAAGATATGTACCGGTGCGTTTCAACCACTCCCGCACAGCCGAAATCTCATAGGAAGGACTCAGCCCGGTATTGATGAGAAGCTTATGTTCTCCCAGCGCCGCAAATTCCTCCGCCCCCAAGAGAACAACATTCTTATTCAAGCAGGTGCATACAACCTCAGCTTCCGTCAAAAGCTCATGCAATGGCAAATATTGAATCCCCCTTGCCTCCTGCTCCGACTTTCTGGTTCTGCTGTAATAGCACACATCTGCCCCCAGCGCCTGCAAAGCATGCGCAATTTTTCTACCTGTATCCCCCAAACCGATGATTCCCATTTTGACTCCTGTCATTTCCTTTGCATAGGATTCAAAAATGTGTTTACCGTATCCATGAAAGAGACCGATGATTTCATATAGTACAAATTCTACAACACCATTGTCCCCATACTCTCTGACACCTGTCACAGTAATCCCCAACTCCTTTGCCGCCTGCATATCCACATTGGCACTTTCCGGAGAATAAAGACTACAGCACATTCCGATGTAGTGCAGCTTCGGACAATTTTCCAAAACCTCTCTGCTAATGCTGCTGGTGTAGCTCATCAAAATCCCATCTGCATCCTGAATACGCTTCAAAATCTCTGTATCATCCTTTGGTACGGTATCATAGGCAGTAATCTGTTTTGCTGTTTTTTTAAGCGTCTCCATCATTTCAGATGAAACATTGGAGGGCTCCATAATCACGAGATGTTCAAAAGTAAACAACTGCCTCACTCCTTTTTTACTGCAATGTGTCGCGAAGAACCTTACCCAGACGGCGAACCCCCTCTACGATTCGTTCTTCATCCATATTCGAGAAATTCATACGAAAATGGTTTTTGCCGCCGCCATTGGGATAAAAAGCATCACCAATAATAAATGCAACCTTTTCATCTAAGGCTTTTTCGGAAATATCTGCGGCATCGATGCCCTCAGGCAGGGTTACCCAAACAAACAAGCCACCCTTAGGATTGGTATAGGTTACGCTTGCAGGGAATTCTTTTTCCATCTCTGCCAGCATCAAATCTTTTCTCTTTTTATAAACCTCTTTAATCTTATCAATATGCTTTTCAAGATCATACATCTCCATAAATTTCACAATTTCCATCTGAGAAATGGTGCTGGACTGCAAATCTGCGCCCTGCTTAATCAAATTAAATTTATCAATAATTTCCTCAGATGCGTTAATCCAGCCCAAACGCAGACCGGGAGAGAAAATCTTAGAGAAGGTGCCTAAAAATACAACTCTGCCTTCTGTATCATAATGCTTTACTGCCGGCAGCATTTCGCCCTCAAAGCGAAGCTCTCCATAAGGGTTATCCTCAAGAATGGCAACATCATATTGATTCGCCAGCTCTACTAAACGAATACGGCGTTCCTCCGACCATGTCTTACCGGAGGGATTCTGGAAATCGGGAATCACATAGATAAATTTAATTCTATCATTGGAGGACAAGGCTTTTTCCAATTCTTCCATATCCATCCCGTCATCATCTGTACGGATATCAATATATCTGGGTTCATAGGAACTGAAGGCTGTCATTGCACCAAGGTAGCTTGGGCTTTCACAAACGATAATATCACCGGGGTCAATAAACAGCTTTGCCATAAATTCCAAGCCCTGCTGAGAACCACTGGTTACCATAACTTCTTCCATCCTTGTCTGAACCCCTGATTTTTGCATACGTTCTGCAATTTTTGTACGAAGCGGGATATAACCCAAGGTAGGCCCATACTGCAAGGCATCACTGCCATTATCCTGAATTACGCTCTGTGCTACCTTCGCATATTCCTCCACCGGAAACAGCTCCGGTGCAGGCAAACCGCCCGCAAAAGAGATGACACCGGGTTTTCTTGTAATATTCAGCATTGCTCTTGCTGCGGAACCCTTCATAGAATTGACTCTCTGCGCAAATTTCAACATACCAATTCCTCCTTTTTGCCATTATGCTTGTTATTCAAAAAATATTTTTCACCAAATATGGTCAATACTATGCTTACAATTAAATTCAGCCAACAGAAAACTGTATACGGGATGAACTGCATCCCATTCAACTGAAACAGGCTTGTGTAGTATAAATAACTGGAATGCCATGGAATAAGCGGTGTTGTAATTGTTGTGGTTTCCTCTATCGTTCGGGATAGGATACTGCGGTCGATCCCCCTTTCATCGTAGTATGCCGCAAACAACTCTGCAATCAATACAGCAGATACATACAGAGAGGACAGCAGCAGAACCATGACAATGCCGCAAAGTATGGTAAACAGGACAACCGCCCGTTCACTCTGAAAGCGTTCCCTCATGCTGACAACCAATACATCCAAAATCCCCATTTCTCCAATCAAGCCGCCAATCGCCAGTGCCAAAAGCACAATGCAAACGGTTGGCAGCATCGAAATCAAGCCGCCCTTGGAAAGCATTGTATCCAAAAGCTCAATTCCCAAAGAGCTGTCCACGCCGCCATAAACAGCTTCCATTACCTGTGTGATGCTGTTTCCCTGCAATCCTATTGACAAAACCCCACCCAAAAGCCCGACTAAGAGAAGGGATAAGGTTGCCGGCACCTTTTTGATGCTCATTAAAATGATGGCTGTCGGCAATAGGAACAGTCCCCAGTGAAATGTGTAGCCCGCCTTCAAAGCCGCTCTCATTTCAGGTATGAAGGAATCCTGTATAACACGCGATTCTAAATGCTGCCCGATGACAATATAAATAATCATTGTCAAAATCACGGTTGGGATTGTTGTTTTCATCATAGAACGAATGTGATCGTAAATATTCACACGGGTGATATAAGAGGTAAATACCGTTGTATCTGAAAAGGGAGAAAGCTTATCCCCAACAGTTGCTCCGGAAATCGCAGCGCCCGCTGTGATATAAGCAGGAATCCCCATGCCTTCCCCAATGCTGACACAGGCAATGCCGATTGTACCGCAGGCACCCCATGAGGAACCGGTACAAACAGATAGCAGCACACACAGCAGGAAGGTGCAAAGAAGCAAAATTTGGGGAGAAAACAAACCCAGTCCATAATAAATAATCATCGGTACCATGCCGCTCTGAATCCACATGGATACAATTACGCCAACACAGAGCAGCAACAGAATTGCCGCACTCCCCTTCTTCGCCCCATTGACAAAGGCATTTTCAATTTCCTGACTGCTCATGCCGGAAAAAACTGCAACTGCGAAAAGCCAAATCAAAACAACAACGAGGATAGATGCTGTAGGAAAATGAAAAGAAAGGCCTGCTATGAAGATCAAAGCAATACTGATTAGCACAAATGCCGAGAATAAAGCAGTATGTTTTACATCATTCCGTTTCATAGACACGCCTTCTTTCCACTCGCTCAGTTCCGGTTTCTTTTTATCTCAAACGCTGTTTATGTATTCTGTTTTCTATCGCTTTTATACTCCTGCATTATTCTCCTACGGTATCTGCCACGGGAGGAACCGTCAAAGGCTCCGTCAGCTTATCATCCTTCAGCTTTACAACGCCAATTCCCAAATAGCCAAAGATGATGTTCATAATAATCGGCACATATACCAATGTCAGATAAGGAATAAATTGAATTGCCCTCACGCCTACAATACTCTGTGCGTATACCGTAACCGCACACCAGGGGAAAAGCAGTACGCCCATTGTACAGGAGAACTGGAACGAAGTAACCATATTTCTTCTGCTGATGCCGCTTCTTTCATAAACGCCTGTAAACATCTTGGAGGCAAGCACGCCGGGAGCCATAACACTACCGGTTGCTGCACACAGGAACATAGATGCAAAAGTGTTGACTGCAATTGCATTGCCTGCCTTTTTGATATCCTTCAGCAATGTTTCGGAAATCACCTGTGCTACACCAATCGTTTGCAGCACACCGCAATAAGCCATCATGATTGGAATGGAAATCAAGAAATCTGCCATGGAGAACATGCCGCCACGGCTCACCAGACTGACAAACTGAGGCATCAATTCTGTGCCCTCCGGAAGATTGAGCATGGAGGTGTTAAATCCGGAATAGGCAGAAGAAAATGCCGCCTGAATGGAGAAGCCCTGATAGAAAATCCCTACCAAAAGAGCTACGATACCGGAGGTAAAGAGCGTCGGGATAACATCAACCTTCTTAATAACCAGAAGGAACAGAACAACAGCCGGAAGTAAAACGATCGGAGAATTTTTAAAACAAGTGAAAACGGTTTCCACCAAACGATTGATTTCCTCCAAGGATTCGGGTGTGGTCTCTGCATTCGGGTATGTGAGACTTTTTCTGTAAAATAATGTTTAGGAGGTTCTTCTATGATACAATAAATATCATTAGGAGGACCTTTTATTATGGCAAAGCAAAAGAAACCTGTACATCGCGTACAAATGACAGAAGGAAAACGAAACATTATTCATCAGCTCCTTGAAGAGTACGATATCCAGTCTGCAGAAGACATTCAGGATGCGCTCAAGGACCTTTTAGGCGGTACCATCAAGGAAATGATGGAGGCTGAAATGGATGACCACCTCGGCTACGAAAAATCAGAACGCTCAGATAACGATGATTATCGCAACGGTTATAAGCATAAACAGGTCAACAGCCGGTACGGTTCCATGGAAATCGAAGTGCCGCAGGACCGAAAATCAACCTTTTCGCCGCAGATTGTGAAAAAGCGTCAGAAGGATATTTCAGATATTGACCAGAAGATCATTTCCATGTATGCCAAAGGAATGACTACCCGGCAGATTTCGGAAACTATCGAGGACATCTATGGTTTTGAGACCTCGGAAAGCTTCATTTCTGATGTAACGGATAAGATCCTGCCGCAGATCGAAGACTGGCAGAACCGACCTTTGGATGAGGTGTATCCGATTCTCTACATCGATGCAATCCATTATTCTGTAAGGGACAATGGTATGATTCGAAAGCTTGCAGCTTATGTAATTCTTGGGATTAATACGGAAGGAAAGAAGGAGGTTCTAACCATCAGCG
>ENA-OPBL01001711-OPBL01001711.1-human-gut-metagenome-genome-assembly--contig:-NODE-1711-length-18416-cov-3.189151_pt1 | contig 18416 bp, 16 predicted proteins | sample MGYA00241073_ERZ501461 | MGnify/ENA primary metagenome ERZ501461 (study PRJEB25962, sample SAMEA2042630) | human gut metagenome | biome: human gut; feature: human-associated habitat; material: faeces... | reverse complement strand
AGAGTTATAGAAAATTAAGAAAATAGGGATTGAGTGTTGACTCAAACACATTATAAATGAACAACTATAGTTAGGAACACCTAATAGATGCCATTTTTGTGTAGCACAAAGTGGAAGTACAGATTATAGGAATGATGATTGGGTACACTCAGGAGAGATTATGAACAGTGTTAAAATTTGCAAAGAAAGGAATCATCTATGAGCGAATTATACATGATGGTTACCATCACCAACCGAAAATACATGTCGAAATTTGCAGCATTTTACCGGGAAAATCAGATAGAAGTAGGAACGATTTCCCTTGGTATGGGAACTGCCTCGAGCTCCATCCTTGACTATATGGGATTAGAAGATGATGAGAAAAGCATCTGTTTTCACTTTGTGACAGCAGCCACCTGGAAAAAGGTGAAAAAGGGCTTGCAGAATCAGCTTAGGATCGATGTGCCCGGAACCGGGATCGTGTTTACCATTCCCATGAGCAGCATTGGCGGCAAGCGGGAACTGGGATTTCTCATTCAGGGGCAGGAGTTTGTAAGAGAGGAGGAAGGTACATTGAAAGAGACAAAGCATGAACTGATCGTGGCAATTGCCAATTACGGATATAACACCCAGGTGATGAAAGCAGCAGAGGAGGGTGGCGCAACCGGCGGTACCGTTCTTCACGGAAAAGGGGTAGGAATGAAGCGTGCCGAACAGTTTCTTGGCGTTTCCCTGGTTTCCGAAAAAGAGGTGATTTTCATTGTGACAAAATCAGAGCAGAAAAATGCCATTATGAGTGCTATCATGGAAAAAGCCGGTCTTACCTCCAAAGCAGGAACCATCGTATTTTCCCTCCCCGTAACCAGCACCGCCGGGCTGCGGATTCTGGAAGATGAGGAAGAAAATTCATAATCTCCACTTTTTTACGTGGAGAAGTCATGAAAATATTTGCAGATTGATGTTGTTTTTGCATTCTGAGATTATAGTAATAAAATTATGGTGACCGCTTTACAATAGAATAGAACTTATTTTTGAGGAGACATCCTATGCTTGGAAAGGCAATAAGAAAGGCGGTTTTACCAATTTTGCTGGCCAGTCTCATGGTGGGACCTGGCTGTCGGATTGTATATGGGGAAGCAGATATATCGTTGAATGAAAGGGCAGAAAATTTTACAAGTGATAATACCGCTGCATCCCAGGAAGAACAAGAAAAAACCACGGAGCCAGCAGTATCTGATGATGCGCTTGTGCAGGCACCTTCTGCTCTTTTAATGGAGGCCAGTACAGGCACTGTAATTTACGAAAAAGATTCGGATATCAGGCGAAGTCCGGCGAGTATTACAAAGATTATGACTTTAATCCTGATTTTCGATGCGTTGGAGAATGGTACACTGAAAATGGATGATCTGGTAACCACCAGTGCCTATGCGAAATCTATGGGTGGCTCCCAGGTATTTTTGGAGGAAGGGGAAACCCAGGATGTGGAGACTATGATCAAGTGCATTGTGATCGCCTCTGGAAATGACGCCAGTGTAGCAATGGCAGAGCATATTGGAGGCAGCGAGCAGGAATTTGTGCGGCAGATGAATGAGCGGGCAGCAGGGCTTGGAATGGAGAATACCCATTTTGTAGACTGCTGTGGATTGACAGAATCCACAGATCACTACACAACTGTCCGGGACATTGCCATTATGAGCCGGGAGCTGATCACCAAATATCCGAAGATCCTGGAGTACTCTTCTATATGGATGGAAAATATTACTCATGTGACCAGACAAGGCTCCAAAGAGTTTTGCTTAACGAACACTAACAAACTCCTTCGAAGCTACGACGGATGCATCGGTCTGAAAACTGGAAGTACCAGTCTGGCAAAGTATTGCGTATCTGCTGTGGCGTCCCGAAATAACATTACCTTGATTTCTGTAGTTATGGCAGCACCCGATTACAAAGTTCGTTTCAAGGACGCCGCTGCCATGCTGAACTACGGTTTTTCAAAATGCAGCTTTTACACGGATGAAAATCCCGAAAAGCTTCCCCAGATAGAGGTCCGAAAAGGAACCAAACCTACTACAGAAATAAAATATGAAAAGAACTTCCAGTATCTGAGCACCGACGGCAAAACCATAGGCGAAGTGGAACGGAAACTGAATCTGGAAACTCAGGTCCAGGCGCCTGTAAAAGAAGGCGATGTTGCCGGTACCCTGGAGTATTACCAGAATGGACAAAAGCTTGGAGAGGTGAACATTCTTTTTTCTGAAACTATAGAAAAAGCAACCTATAAAAACTGTCTGGAAAAGCTATTAAAGCTATTGTAAAGAACGTAGTATGGCAGGAGAACCTGATTTTCACCTTTGCCCCTAAAAAGTTACTGTTCACTGGTAACGTTCCGCGAGGCGTTTTTTGTGAACAAAGTTCACAGAAAACCCGAGAATTGCGGCGCGAAATCATGCGAATGCATGATTTCTGTGCATCGCGAAGCGCGTTACTGTGAACGGAGTGAACAGTAACCCTAAAAATAGTTATACAAATTAAAGAAGCATTTTGACAAAACAGTCCTCATCGGTTTATAATAAACTCTGTATGAAAATTTTTGCTGATGTCTTACAAAAATATAGCAGCAAAAGCGGAGGAGAATCATATGAAACAAGAGAAAAAACAGCCTGGCAGATTAAAGATGCTTGCAGGCTATTATAAACCATATAAGGGACTGTTTTTTGCAGATCTTTTTTTTGCATTCCTTGGGGCAGCAGTGACACTTGTCATTCCACTGATGGTTCGTTATATTATGAATTCCATAAGTGAAATGCCAGCGGCTGAAGCGAAGACCATGATTTTGAAAATCGGGGTGGGAATGCTGGTATTGATCCTGGTGCAGCTTGGAAGCCGTTATTTTATTACCTATTATGGACATATGATGGGTGCTTATATTGAGCATGATATGCGAAACGAGATATTCAGCCATTACCAGAAGCTCTCTTTTGCATTTTATGATAATCAGAAGGTCGGCCAGCTTCTTTCCAGGATCACAAGTGATCTTTTTGATATTACAGAGCTTCTCCACCATGGACCGGAGGATATTCTGATCTCAGTGATCAAGCTGTTCGGAGCACTGATCATTCTTATGAATGTAAAGCCGCAGATGGCGCTGCTGTGTTTTGCAGTTGTAATTATTATGCTGATCTATGCACTGATTTATAATAAAAAGATGAAAAGTGCATTTAAGGAAAACCGTGTGCGCATGGGCGAGATCAACAGCCAGATCGAGGACAGTCTTTCCGGAATCCGTGTGGTAAAATCTTTTGGAAATGAGAAGCGTGAGATTGAGAAATTCCGTAAAGGAAATGAGCGTTTTGTGGATTCCAAGCGTGTGACTTACCGCTATATGGCAGGTTATCATGCAGGCATGGATGCGTTTACCACGCTGATCACAGTTACTGCACTGGTTTCCGGAGCCATGTTCTTGGCAGCAGGAGATTTAAGCGCCACAGATCTTGTGACCTTTCTTTTGTATATTAACAATTTTACAGAGCCGGTTACCAAGCTGGTAAACTTTACCGAGCAGTTCCAGAACGGCTACAGTGGTTATGACCGCTTCCTGGAAATGATGTCCATTGCGCCGGATATTGAGGATGCGCCGGATGCCGTTTCTATGGATCATGTAAAAGGAGATATCCGTTTCGAAAATGTTTCTTTCCACTATGAAGACCACAATGAGAAAGTGCTTTCTAACGTAAATCTGGAAGTGAAGCCCGGTGACTATGTTGCCCTTGTAGGCACCTCTGGAGCTGGAAAGACTACCCTTTGCAGTCTGATCCCCAGATTTTATGATGTTTCATCTGGTGCCATTTATCTGGATGGAAAAGATATCCGAAAGATCAAACTGAAGGATCTTCGTAATCAGATTGGCATTGTGCAGCAGGATGTATACCTGTTTGCAGGAAACATTATGGAAAATATCAGATATGGCCGTCCGGACGCTACCGACGAGGAAGTCATCCGCGCAGCCAAGCTTGCCAATGCTCATGATTTTATTATGGAAATGCCGGATAACTATGGCACAGACATTGGACAGCGTGGCGTGAAGCTTTCCGGAGGACAGAAACAGCGTCTTTCCATTGCGAGAGCGTTTCTGAAGAATCCGCCGATCCTGATCTTTGATGAGGCAACATCCGCCCTGGATAACGAAAGTGAGAAGGTAGTGCAGCAATCTCTGGAACGTCTTGCCAAAGACCGAACCACCTTCGTGATCGCCCATCGTCTTTCCACGATCCGCAATGCCAGAAGGATCCTGGTGCTGACCGAAGATGGAATTGCAGAAGAAGGTACACATCAGGAGCTGATGGAGAAGGACGGCGTATATGCGAAACTTTGCAAAGCCGGATTGTGATCGTAAACAGCAATTATATGCGAAAGGATGAATTGCAGAATGAAAGAAATAAGAACCGAAGACGCAGCAGGCCAGATCCTCTGCCATGATATTACACAGATTATAAAGGATGAGAAGAAAGGCGTTCTGTTTTCCAAAGGACATATTGTGAAAGAAGAGGACATTCCGCTGCTCCTTTCTGTTGGAAAAGAACATCTTTTTGTGTGGGAAAAGAAAGAGGGAATTCTTCATGAAAATGAGGGCGCTGATATTTTGTATAAAATCTGTGCAGGAGATTCCATGCATGGAACTGATGTGAAAGAAGGCAAGATCGAACTGGTAGCAGACGAGGACGGAGTTCTGAAAATCCGCAGAGATGCCCTTCTGGCAGTGAATTCTCTGGGGGAGATGATGATCGCTTCCCGCCACGGGGACTTCCCGGTAAAAAAAGGAGATAAACTGGCTGGCACCAGGATCATCCCTCTTGTAATCGAAAAAGAAAAAATGGACAAAGCTGTGGAAGCTGCTGGACCGGAACCGATTTTTTCCATTCTTCCCTATCACCTCAAAAAAGTTGGGATCGTTACAACTGGAAGCGAGGTAAAAAAAGGTCTGATTCAGGATACCTTTACCCCTGTATTAAAAGAAAAGCTTTCCGAGTACCCCACTGAGGTGATCGGTCAGACGACTCCGGGAGATGACAAGGCACAGATCACAGCCGACATTATGGAATTTATTAACCAGGGTGCAGATATGGTAGTCTGCAGCGGCGGCATGAGTGTAGATCCAGATGACCGTACACCTGGAGGAATCCGTGATACAGGAGCCAGAGTTGTTACTTACGGTGCACCGGTACTGCCAGGAGCCATGCTTCTCATCGCTTACTATGAGAAAGAGGGAAAACGCATCCCGATCCTTGGCCTTCCCGGATGTGTCATGTATGCGAAGCGCACTGTATTTGACCTGGTTCTGCCAAGAATCATGGCAGACGATGAAATTTTCCCGGAAGAAGTTGCTGCATACGGAGAAGGCGGTCTCTGCCTGAACTGCAAAGTCTGTACTTTCCCCAACTGTGGATTTGGAAAGTAAGCTCTGGAAATTACAAAGTATTTAAGGAGATTTATGGAAAAATTTCGAACTGCAACCTATGAAGTCCATAACCCGAAAATAAAAAAAAGCGTGCGCTTTGCTGTTCTTGCAGACCTTCACGGAAGCATTTTCGGCGAAGAGAACAATACTTTGCTGAAAAAAATCCAGGAATATGCCCCTGATGCCATTCTTCTTGCCGGAGACATGGTGGTCCGGATGGATCCTTCCACCCTGGAAACCGCCAGGAAGCTGCTTTGTACATTGGCGAAGAACTTTCCTATTTTTTACGCCATGGGAAATCACGAAACCAAAATGAAGGCCAAAGAGCACATTTATCGGAATGAGTATCTGGAATATCAGGCAGAATTGAAACAAAAAGGAATCTGTTTCCTGGCAAATGAGAAGAACAAAGTTGTTCTGGCTGGCAATTCCTTTGTGGTAAATGGACTGGAACTTCCACTGGAATACTATCATAAGCCTTTTTCCCCGAAGCTCACTTCTGAAAAAATGGAAGAGCTTATGGGAAAGCCAGATCCGGAGGCCATAAATATTCTGCTTGCCCATAACCCCAAATATGGCAGAACCTATTTCCGCTGGGGTGCAGACCTGATCCTGTCTGGACATTACCATGGCGGTGTGCTCCGTTTTTCCAGACATGTGGGAGCCATCAGCTCTCAGTTTATACCTTTTCCCAAATACTGTTGCGGCGATTTTTACAAAAATGGCAAATGTATGATCGTAAGTGCAGGTCTTGGGGAACACACAGTGCCTCTTCGGATCCATAATCCAAGAGAGCTGATTTTTATAGAAATGAAACCGTAAGGGAGAGAGGAAAGCGCATGGCAATTCCCGTAAAACTGAATGTTTTTGAAGGACCGCTTGATCTGCTCCTTCACCTTATTGATAAAAATAAAATTGATATTTATGATATACCGATTGTGGAGATTACGGATCAGTACATGGAATACATTCACGCTATGGAAAAAGAAGACCTTGGTATTATGAGTGAGTTTATGGTCATGGCCGCTACGCTTCTGGATATCAAGTGCCGGATGCTTCTTCCAAAAGAGATCAATGAAGAAGGAGAAGAAGAGGATCCCAGAGCGGAGCTGGTTCAGAAACTTCTGGAATATAAGATGTATAAATATATGTCTTATGAGCTGAAGGACAAGATGGACGATGCCAGCGGCGTCTATTTCCGTGAGCCGGATGTGCCCAGGGAGGTGCTTCAGTACCGGGAACCAGTGGATCCCTCAGAACTTCTGGCTGGTCTTACTCTTGAGAAGTTAAACGCCATTTACCAGTCGATCATCAGGCGGCAGGACGACAGACGGGACCCTATCCGAAGCCAGTTTGGAAAAATCGAGAAGGAAGAAGTCAGTCTTTCTGATAAAATGCTGGAGATGAAAGAATTTGCAAAGACTCACAGGAAATTCAGCTTTCGGGACCTGTTGAAAAAGCAGTGCTCCAAAGTACAGGTAATCGTTACCTTCCTTTCTGTTCTGGAACTGATAAAAATGGGACACATTCATGTGGTTCAGGAAGAGATCTTTGATGACATCCAGATCAATGTTGTGACGGAGCCAGAAACCTGGAAGAATCTGACAGAGTTTGCAGAGGAAGAAGGATAGTATATGGAAATTAAACGATTAGAAGGTGCCGTTGAGGCAATTCTGTTTGCGATGGGTGAATCTGTGGAATTAGGTCAGATTGCGAAAGCAATTCAGCAGGATAAGCCGACTACAGAAAAATTACTCCATAATCTGATGGATAAATATAAGGATGAGGGAAGGGGAATCCAGATCATTGAGCTGGAAGGCTCTTATCAGCTGTGCACCAAACGGGATTACTATGGCTGTCTGATCCGGATTGCCATGCAGCCTAAGAAACCTGCCCTTACAGATGTTATGCTGGAAACGCTGTCTATTATTGCCTATAAGCAGCCTGTGACAAAAGCTGAGATTGAAAAGATCCGGGGAGTAAAAAGCGATCATGCAGTAAATAAGCTGGTTGAGTATAATCTGGTAAAGGAGCTTGGACGTCTTGATGCACCTGGACGGCCGATCCTTTTCGGCACTACAGAAGAATTTCTTCGCACATTTGGTGTGCAGGGTCTGGAAGAGCTGCCGGCTGTGGATCCGGTAAAAATGGCGGATTTTAAGGCTGAGGCCGAAGAGGAAGTACAGCTGAAGCTGGATATATAAGACAGGACAAGTAAGCCACAGATAAACTGCAGACGATATAACAGAACAAGTAAGCCGCGGATAAACTGCAGACAATGAAACAGGACAAGTAAGCCGCAGATAAACTGCAGGCGATAAGACAGGAGAGAAAAAATGCCCACAACATATGCACATGATTTGTTTGGTCAGAAAGTATACAGACAATTGCCCGATCAAGTGAAAGAAATTATTCGGAAAAACGGTGAACTGTATCGGATCGGTCTTCACGGACCGGATATTTTCTTCTATTATTTTATTTTTAAGAATCACGTAAGCAGTGTAGGATACCGTATGCACAAAGAAAAAGCCCGGGCTTTTTTTACCCAGGGAATGGCGCAGGTCAGAGAGACTGGTGATGAGGCACTTCTTGCCTATCTTCTTGGCTTTGGCTGTCATTATCTTCTGGACTCTTCCTGTCATCCTTTTGTAAATGAAATGAATGATAAGGGCAGGATTTCCCACAGCCTTCTGGAAATTGAATTTGACCGCTTCCTTATGGAAGAAAATGGAAAAAATCCATATGCCTTTTATCCTTCTGATTGTATCAAAGCAAAACGCAAAAATGCAGCGGAAATCCACAAGGCTTTTCCTCTTGTAAAAACAGGAGATATTCTTCTGAGCCTTAAACTGATGAAATTTATGACAAATCTGCTGGTATGTGACGATGGCGGGACAAGACGGGCGCGCTTGTCGAAGCTTTCCAGCCTTGGAGGAAGAAGAGCACAGTCTGCTTTGATCGATCACTATATGATGGCTCAGCCGGCAGGTGGCAGCAGGGAACCTGTGGAACAGCTGAATACATTGTTTGAAAAAGAGGTGAAAGAGGCACCGGCAGAATTGTTGGAGCTGTATCAGCTTTCCCAGGAGGACAGGCTGTTGTCTGAGCGATGGGATCTGACTTACAATGGTTAGCTGTGATATACAAATTGAAAATTGAACCAATTTCAGGGACAGGTATTTCTGTAAGATACCTGTTCTTTTTATCAGGTAAAACTTGTAGAGTGAGCTTTGCATAGTTTGGGACAGGTTCGCGTAAAATACTATAAACGGAATGTGGGGTGGACTATGAAAAGCAGATACAGATTCTTTTGTCTTACACTGACTTTTGTACTTGTTTTATGCACTGCTGGCCAGGTGTCAGGAAGCACTGGCACAGACGAAAAAAAGGCTGTCAGCTCCATTGTGCAGATGATACCGGCAGCTGTTGATATGAAAGAAACAGACGGACCTGGAAATCTCTATGCCTTATCCGCAGTTCTTATGGATGGGGATTCTGGCCGGGTACTGTACGAAAAAGAGGGCTATACAGCTCGTCCGAATGCCAGTACCACAAAGGTAATGACCTGTATCCTTGCCTTGGAAAAGGGCTCCGGTGATGATTATGTAATGGTGTCAGAAAATGCGGCCTCTCAACCAGAAGTAAAGCTGAATTTAAAGGAAGGGGAGCAGTATTACCTGGAAGATCTTCTTTATTCTTTAATGTTGAAAAGCCATAATGATACGGCTGTGGCAATTGCTGAACACATTGGCGGTTCTGTGGAAGGGTTTGCAAAAATGATGAATGCAAAAGCAAAGGAGATTGGCTGCACGAACACTCATTTTGTTACGCCGAACGGTCTTGACAGTGCAGATGCAGGAGGCATTCATCAGACTACCGCAAGAGATCTGGCTTTGATCATGAGCTATGCTGTGAAAAATAAAGCATTTCTTCATATCACACAGACCAGGGATTATTCTTTTTCTGATATTACAGGAAAACGTCAGTTTTCCGTCCATAATGCAAATGCATTTCTTGATATGACTCCGGATGCCATTTCAGGAAAAACCGGTTTTACAGGAAATGCAGGTTATTGTTATGTGGCAGCCTGTGAAAATGAGGAAAGAAAATTTATTATTTCCCTTCTTGGCTGCGGCTGGCCGAATAATAAGACATATAAATGGAAAGATGCCATGAAACTGCTGGAATATGGCAAAGCAAATTTTCACAAGGAAACCTATTGGCAGGAGCCGGAGATTCCGGCTATACCAGTAAAGGACGGGACTGACGAAAGCAGCGGGAAAGAATCTGGCAAGGAAAACAAGGAAAATCCCGGAAAAATTCTCACAGAAACTGGGACAGGTTTCGCAGATGTATATATAAATGGCCAGATTCAGGCATCTGATTCTGACAAAAAGAAACAGATCCTTCTGAAAGAAGGGGAAAAGATTACCTGCCATCTGCGTATTGAGAAAAATTTGAAAGCACCTGTGAAAAAGGGGCAGAAAATTGGTCAGGTCACTTTTAGCCTTGGAGAACTTGTCCTGGATAACTATTTTGTGACAGCAGACCGCAATATCGTCAAAATCACCTATTTATGGTGTGCAAACAAGGTGTTTCATGACTTTTTTCACTAAAAAGCCTGACGGAATATGTATGATATATAAAAAAATCCCCCGAAAATCGAGGGATTTTTTTGCATAAAAACACGGAAAACTATTGAAAAATTGTGTGAAAAAATGTACAATTAGAATCGGCAGAATTTTTGGTTATACTTTTAAATTATTATAAAATGGAGGGCAAGAAAGAATGAGTAACGCAACACAAAGTTTAGCGGGCACAAGAATCACTTCTTTGCTTGACGCGAACAGTTTTGTTGAGATCGGCCAAAGTGTAACAGCCAGAAATACAGATTTCAACATGACTGAGAAAAAAGCACCTTCAGACGGTGTTATTACCGGATATGGTGTAATCGATGGAAATCTGGTGTATGTGTACAGCCAGGATGTTTCCGTACTGAACGGAACCGTTGGTGAAATGCATGCCAAGAAGATTACCAGACTTTATGATATGGCTATGAAGACCGGTGCTCCGGTGATCGGCCTGATCGATTGTGCAGGTCTCCGTCTTCAGGAGGCAACTGACGCATTGGAAGCATTCGGTGAAATTTATATGAAACAGACTCTGGCATCCGGACTGATTCCACAGATCACAGGTATCTTCGGTACCTGCGGTGGTGGTATGGCACTTGTACCGGCACTGACAGACTTCACATTTGTTGAAGAGAAGAAAGGCAAACTGTTTGTAAACACCCCGAACGCCCTTGAAGGCAATCACGTTTCCAAATGTGACACATCCTCTGCCAGATTCCAGAGCGAAGAGACAGGTCTTGTAGACGGAATCGGCACTGAGGACGAGATCCTTGGAAAAATCCGTGAACTCGTAACATATCTGCCATCTAACTGCGAAGACACTGATTCTTACATGGAGTGCACAGACGACCTGAACCGTGTATGCGAGGATATTGAGAACTGCACAGGCGACACAGCCATTGCACTTTCCAGAATCGCTGATAACGGACAGTTCTTCGAGGTAAAAGCTGACTACGGCAAGAGTGTTGCTGTTGGATTTATCAGACTGAACGGCGCTACCGTTGGTGCTGTTGCAAACAGAAGCGAGAGCTATGATGCAGAAGGCAAAAAGGTATGGGAGTCTGATGGTACCCTTAGTGCACGCGGTGCAAGAAAAGCAGCAGAGTTCGTAAAATTCTGTGACGCTTTCGAGATCCCGGTACTTACTCTTACAAATGTAAACGGATTCAAGGCTACTGTATGTGGCGAGAAGATGATGGCGAAATCTGTCGGAGCACTGGTTCATGCATTTGCAGACGCTACTGTTCCGAAGGTTAACGTTGTGATCGGCAAAGCATTTGGAACCGCTTACACAGCTATGAACAGCAAAGCAATCGGTGCAGACATGGTATATGCATGGGAGAACGCAGAGATCGGTATGATGGATGCTGACCTTGCAGCCAAGATCATGTATGCAGGCGATGACGCAGCAGCTCTTACTGAGAAAGCAGCTGAGTACAGAGAACTTCAGAACTCTGTTTCCTCTGCAGCAGCAAGAGGATATGTTGACACCATTATCAGCCCGGCTGATACAAGAAAATATGTGATCGGTGCATTTGAAATGCTGTTCACAAAAAGGGAAGAACGTCCGTCCAAGAAACACGGCACGGTCTAAGCGAGGTGGAGCATATGAAACAGATTTTTAAGAAAGTATCCTCCCTTTGCACAGTACTTCTCATGATGGCAGTTCTCACTCTTACCGGAGCTTCCTCCGTATGGGCAGCTGATGAGGTAGATGACTCGGTAAAGCAGACTTTGGTCACTACCGCTGAGGGACTTACCGATACCATCATTGCTCTCAGTGATGAAGATATTGAGAATTATACCAAGTCATCTGATGAGTTTACTGTTGGTGCAATGACTGCATGGGCAGGCTCCAAGGATGAAGTTGGGGCTTTAAAGGAGAGAACCGGAGAGACAGAGGTGAAGGCTTCTGACGATGGATATACCGTTACTGTACCGGTCTCCTTTGAGAAAGCAGATGCAAATTTCGTTTATATTTTCGATGCTTCTACAGGAGCACCTACATCCCTTACTGTTGATGTACAGTACTCCATGGCTGAGACCTTAAGAAGAGCTGTTATGAATACTATCATGGGTATTGCAATCGTATTCATCGTTCTTATTTTCCTGAGCTTCCTGATCTATCTGTTCAGATTCATCCCGAATCCGGAAGCAAAGAAAAAAGCTCAGGCAGCAGCCCCTGCACCTGCTCCAGTGGCAGCACCAGTGGAAGCAGCAGAAGCAGACGATACAGAACTGATCGCGGTTATCGCAGCAGCAATTGCAGCAGCTGAGGGAACCACTACAGATGGATTCGTTGTTCGTTCCATCCGCAAAATTAATCGTAAAAAGAGATAAATACAGGAGGATCCTAAAATGAAAAGTTATACAATTACCGTTAACGGAACAGCATATGAAGTAACTGTTGAAGAGACAGGAAGCGTTTCCGCACCAGCAGCTGCAGCTCCTGCAGCAGCTCCGAAGGCAGCACCTGCACCGAAGGCAGCTCCGAAGGCAGCAGCCGGAGCAGGCGCAGTTAAGGTTGCAGCTTCCGTACCTGGAAAGGTTCTGAAAATCGCAGCAAGCGTTGGACAGGCTGTAAAAGCCGGAGACAACATTGTAATCCTGGAATCCATGAAGATGGAGATCCCGGTTGTAGCTCCTCAGGACGGAACCGTTGCAAGCATTGATGTTGCAGAAGGTGCCTCTGTAGAAAATGGAGATACCCTGGCAACAATGAACTAAGTCGGGAGGTAATAGGATGTCTTACGTAGCAGACACTTTGTCCAACCTGATCCATCAGACTGCTTTTTTTAACCTGACATGGGGAAACTACCTGATGATCGTGGTTGCTTGTGTATTCTTATATCTTGCCATTGCAAAGGGATTTGAGCCTCTTCTGCTTGTTCCCATTGCATTTGGTATGCTCCTTGTTAATATTTATCCGGACATTATGGCAAATCCGGAAGACATGTCCAACGGTGTTGGTGGTCTTCTTCATTACTTCTATATCCTTGATGAGTGGAGTATTCTTCCTTCCCTTATCTTTATGGGTGTAGGTGCCATGACAGACTTTGGTCCGCTGATCGCGAACCCGAAGAGCTTCCTGATGGGTGCTGCAGCACAGCTTGGTATCTATATGGCTTACTTCCTTGCAATCTTCCTTGGATTCAACGGAAAAGCAGCAGCAGCAATCTCCATCATCGGTGGTGCAGATGGTCCGACCTCCATTTTCCTTGCAGGTAAGCTTGGTCAGACTGCTCTTATGGGACCGATCGCCGTGGCTGCATATTCTTATATGTCACTGGTTCCGATCATCCAGCCTCCGATCATGAAACTGTTTACCACTGAGAAAGAGCGTAAGATCAAGATGGAGCAGCTTCGTCCTGTATCCAAGCTTGAGAAGATCCTCTTCCCGATCGTAATCACAATCGTTGTCTGCATGATCCTTCCGACAACAGCTCCTCTGGTTGGTATGCTTATGCTTGGTAACCTGTTCAGAGAGTGCGGTGTTGTAAAACAGCTGACAGAGACAGCTTCCAATGCACTTATGTACATCGTAGTTATCCTTCTTGGTACATCTGTTGGTGCTTCCACAAGTGCAGAGGCATTCCTGAATGTGGATACTCTGAAAATCGTTGTATTAGGTCTTGTGGCATTTGCATGTGGTACCTTCGGCGGTGTTATGCTTGGAAAGCTTATGTGCAAGCTTACAGGCGGCAAAATCAATCCGCTTATCGGTTCCGCCGGTGTATCTGCGGTACCTATGGCAGCCCGTGTATCCCAGAAGGTTGGTGCTGAGGCAGATCCTACCAACTTCCTTCTGATGCATGCAATGGGACCAAACGTTGCCGGTGTTATCGGTACAGCCGTTGCTGCCGGAGCATTTATGGCTATTTACGGAATCTAATAATGATACCAGAAATTCGGATTTTTCCCGGCTTTCTATAGTGAAACCGGGAAGTCCGGATGAACTAAATAAATAAGGAGAACAATTATGGCAGAAATTGAAAAAAAACCTGTTAAAATTGTGGAAACCATTCTGCGTGATGCACATCAGTCCCTGATTGCAACCCGTATGACAACAGAGCAGATGCTTCCAATCGTTGATAAACTTGATAAAGTAGGCTACCATGCAGTAGAGTGCTGGGGCGGTGCTACTTTCGATGCAAGCCTTCGTTTCCTTCATGAGGATCCGTGGGAAAGACTTCGTAAATTACGTGCAGGATTCAAGAACACAAAGCTGCAGATGCTTTTCCGTGGCCAGAACATTCTTGGATATCGTCCATACGCTGATGATGTAGTAGAGTATTTTGTTCAGAAATCTCTGGCAAATGGTATCGATATCATCCGTATTTTCGACTGTATGAATGACCTTCGTAACCTTCAGACTGCTGTACATGCTGCAAATAAAGAGCATGGCCATGCACAGGTTGCTCTTTCCTATACACTTGGTGATGCGTATACTCTTGAGTACTGGACAAGCATTGCAAAACGTATTGAGGAAATGGGTGCAGACTCTATCTGTATCAAAGATATGGCCGGCCTTCTTCTTCCATATAAGGCAACTGAGCTTGTTACAGCCCTGAAAGAGACTGTTAAGATCCCGATCGATCTTCATACACATTACACCTCTGGTGTAGCTTCCATGACTTACTTAAAAGCTGTTGAAGCTGGTGTTGATATCATCGATACTGCAATGTCTCCATTTGCACTGGGTACTTCCCAGCCTGCAACTGAGGTTATGGTTGAGACCTTCAAAGGCACTCCATATGATACCGGATTTGATCAGCAGCTTCTTGCTGAGATCGCAGACTACTTCCGTCCAATGCGTGACGAGGCTCTTGAGAGCGGCCTTCTGAATCCGAAGAACCTTGGCGTAAACATCAAGACTCTTCTGTATCAGGTACCAGGTGGTATGTTATCCAACCTTACTTCCCAGCTGAAAGAGCAGCACGCAGAAGACAAGTTCTATGATGTTCTTGAGGAAGTTCCGCGTGTACGTAAAGACCTTGGTGAGCCGCCGCTTGTTACTCCGTCTTCCCAGATCGTTGGTACACAGGCTGTATTTAACGTTCTCATGGGCGAGAGATACAAGATGGTTACCAAAGAGACAAAAGATGTTCTCAGCGGAAAATATGGTGCTACAGCAAAACCATTCAATCCAGAAGTTCAGAAGAAATGTATCGGTGACACACAGCCGATCACATGCCGTCCGGCAGATCTTCTTGAGAATGAGCTGGGCAAACTTGAAGGCGAGATGGCACAGTATAAAGAGCAGGATGAGGACGTTCTGTCCTATGCACTGTTCCCACAGGTTGCTACTGACTTCTTCAAGGATCGTCAGGCTCAGGAGAAAAAGGTGGATGAGACGGTTGCTGATACCAAAAACGGAGCATATCCGGTTTAATCAGTGAGGAATAAGGATTTCTATGGGACAGGTTATATGCTGATCCTATAGAAATTACGACGAAAGACACGTGCAGAGAAGGTTTTTGCACGTGTCTTTTTAAAAAATATACACAAAACTGTTTGAATCCGGTATGAAAAAAATATTCTACAGTGGGCAAATATCGCCAGGGGCGGCTGGTCACAACCTGGGAATTCCGCAGAAAAAGGTTTTCGAACAGATTTATGAAAGGTATCTAAATGAGTAAAATATTGATCGTAGGCGGCGGAGCTGCTGGAATGATGGCCGGTGTTTATCTGGCAAGGGCAGGACATGAGGTCCACATTCTGGAGAAAAATGAGAAACTTGGAAAGAAAGTGTATATTACAGGAAAAGGCAGATGCAATGTTACAAATAACTGTGACACGGAAGAACTGTTCCGGGCAGTTATGTCTAACCCGAAATTCCTGTACAGTGCTTTCTATTCTTTCACGCCCCAGGACGTAATGGAATTCTTTGAAGAAGCGGGAGTTCCACTGAAGACAGAGAGAGGTAACCGGGTTTTCCCTGTGTCTGACCATTCTTCAGATATTATCCGCGGTCTGGAACGGGAACTTAAGAAAGCTGGCGCATATATCCATCTTCGCACAGAGGTGAAAAATGTGAAGGTCAGTCCTTATGAGGAACCGGACGTGGATGAGAAAAAGGCACATCACAGCCAGGTAACCGGTGTAGAACTGGCAGATGGAAGTTTTATGGAGGGCGACCATGTTCTGGTTGCCACTGGAGGACTTTCCTATCAGTCAACAGGCTCCACAGGGGATGGTTATCGCTTTGCAGAGGAAACCGGCCATAAAGTAACGGAGCTTTCTCCGTCTCTGGTTCCTCTTAAGACAAAAGAGGATTATATCCCAAGACTTCAGGGACTTTCCTTAAAAAACTCTGAACTTACGATTAAGTCAGGCAAAAAGGTGCTTTTCCAGGATTTTGGCGAGATGATGTTCACCCACTTTGGCGTGACAGGCCCCATGATTTTATCTGCAAGCGCACATATTGGCAAACAACTGCAGAAATCCGGAGAGCTGAATGCTTATCTGGATCTGAAGCCTGCCCTTACCATGGAACAGCTGGATGCCAGAATTCTGCGGGAATTTGAGGCAGGACAGAACAAACAGTTTAAGAATGTGATCGGCGTACTTTTTCCATCATCCCTTACACCTGTCATGCTGGAACTGGGTGGTATTTCTCCGGAAAAAAAGATACACGATATTTCCAGGGAAGAAAGAATGCACTTTGAAGAACTGGTGAAAGCTTTCCCATTTACCATCAATGGAATGGGAGAATATAAAGAAGCAGTTATTACAAGAGGTGGTGTTTCTGTGAAGGATATCCAGCCTGGTACTATGGAATCCAGAAGGGTAAAGAAGCTTTATTTTATCGGAGAAGTACTGGATCTGGATGCAGTGACCGGCGGTTATAATCTCCAGATTGCATGGTCTACCGCATATCTTGCAGCTATGGCATTGAAAAATGAATAAAAATCTGTTATAAATGTAAGAAGTGAAAAAACTGCGATTTAAGAGGAGGTAACAGAGAAAATGGGATGTAACATTGCCATTGACGGGCCGGCAGGAGCAGGCAAAAGCACAATTGCAAAGAGAGTGGCAAAGGAACTGTCTTTTATTTATGTAGATACAGGCGCTATGTACCGTGCCGTTGCACTTTATTTGCTGAGAAATGAAATTGACGGAACAGATGCGGAAGCAGTTGCAGGTAACTGTCAGAGCGCTGAGGTTTCCATTCGATATGAAAATGGAGAGCAAGTTGTAATTCTTAACGGTGAGAATGTAAATCAGTATATCCGTACGGAAGAGGTTGGAAACATGGCATCCAAAACATCTGCAAACCCGGCGGTAAGGGCACATCTTCTCAATCTTCAGAGAAATCTGGCAGCAAAGAACGATGTGGTAATGGATGGCAGGGATATTGGAACTGTAGTTCTTCCGGACGCACAGGTGAAGATTTATCTTACTGCCAGCGTGGAGACCAGAGCTAAGAGGCGTTATGATGAATATCTTGCCAAGGGCGAGAGTGCTGATCTTGAAGAAATCAAGAAAGACATTGAAAACCGGGATCATCAGGATATGACAAGAGAAATTTCTCCTCTTCGCCAGGCTGAGGATGCAGTGCTTGTGGATTCTTCTCTTATGAACATTGATGAAGTGGTAGCTGCGATCCTTGGAATTTACAAAGATAAGGTGGAATAAACCATGGAAGTAAAAGTTGCAAAAACAGCAGGCTTTTGCTTTGGCGTGCAGCGTGCAGTAGATAAGGTATATGAACTGATCGACAGCTGTCCGGACAGGCTTTTTACCCTGGGCCCCATCATCCACAATGAAGAAGTGGTAAATGATCTGGAAAAGAAAGGTGTCCGTGTTGCTTCAGAAGAAGAACTGAAAACTCTTCCAGAGGGCAGCACCGTAGTGATCCGCTCACACGGTGTTGGAAAAAAAGTCTACGATCAGCTGGAAGAGTGCGGCCTTTCCTATGTGGACGTGACCTGTCCTTTTGTCCTGAAGATCCACCGGATTGTGGAAAAGGAGAGCAAAGCCGGTTCCCATATTGTGATCATTGGAGATCCGGATCATCCTGAGGTTGTGGGAATCTGCGGCTGGTGTATAGGACCATATACTGTGATCCGCACCAAACAGGACGCACTGGATTTCGTGCCTCCGGAAGGCAAAAATGTGTGCATTGTGTCGCAGACCACATTTAATTATAATAAATTTAAAGATTTAGTTGAAATTCTCCGCAAAAAGAGGTATGATAATACTGTTTTAAATATTCTTAATATTTTAAACACTATTTGTAATGCTACCGAAGAACGGCAGAGAGAAGCAAAGAGCATAGCCGGAGAGGTAGACACTATGTTAGTCGTAGGAGGCCGACATAGTTCCAATACTCAAAAGCTGTTTGAAAT